>Ga0247843_1007336_pt1 | contig 13658 bp, 6 predicted proteins | sample LaCruzMarch2017__FD_192420 | JGI IMG/M metagenome (GOLD analysis project Ga0247843, IMG submission 192420) | Freshwater microbial communities from meromictic Lake La Cruz, Castile-La Mancha, Spain - LaCruzMarch2017_8m | ecosystem: Environmental > Aquatic > Freshwater > Lake | place: Spain...
GCCAGCAGGTGTGTTGTAATACGGGTGAGCTATCTCTATTTGATTTGAGCAGAGAAATAATCCGCGGTGCCGAAAATATGTTGGTGGCACGTCATCATTATCAATTACTTGGGCTGAAGGCTCTGAAATGTCAGTGTCAACATACATTGTGTCGCCGATGATTGGTGTCTTACATACCCATGCCATATGTCTTCGCAACTGGTGATATCTGCCCGTCTTCGGCTTTAATTCAAGCAATGTAATATGCCCTTCTGTACCACGGAGTGAACGAACTTTCTCTATTGTTCTCCATTGGGTAATTGCTGACTTTTCTTCTAGATCATAGTCAATGGTATTCCAGTCGGAGGATCCTTCCTTTGAATCTGAATTAAAAATTGGTGAGCCATTTACTATTGCAACATACGATTTCTTCGCCTTTCGATATTCGAACTGCTGAGCGAGGTATGTTGCTGGGCTTTTGTTTTTGCAATTACCATGAGGCCCGAAGTGGGCCTATTCATACCATAATCACCACCATCATCACCACCATTCAGGACTGACCTCGTCAATGATACACAGCACCTCCATTTATCACAGAGCAGTTTCACAGAGCTAAAGGATAACCTCGGAGAGTCTTATTTGTCCTGAGTGGTTGTTGTCACAACCACTCAGGACTGACCTTGTCAATGATACACCAGAACCTCCGTTTATCACAGTCTGTTTGATAACCTTGGAGAGTCTTATTTGTCCTTTGGATGATGATGATGCATGGGTGAGATCATGTCTCTATGTCAGGAGGACAGAACAACTGGCAAGTAAAATGCCAGGAATTATGAGACTCGTTTGAGTTTCTTTGAGGTTGGTGAGCTCTCAATTAACTATTCAGTCACAATAGAAAAAAAATCAGTAAAAAAACATCATTATATGATACAACATTGCTCTAGGAGACACGCTGCAAAAACGAAAATAAAATAAATAAAATTGAGTGCAAACATACTATGCACAGCGTTCGATTTAATGGCACCAGAAGAAGAGGAAAAGAGAGGAGAAACACCAAGAAGACAACATCAGACACACACAGAAAAAACAAGGCAACGATGGTGTATCTACCGTCCTCCTCCCCCATTAATCATGAACGGCCGAGTGCGGCCAGCTGTGCTCGTATCCATTATTGGTGTCGCTTTCCCTGTCGGCTCCTTTGTAAAATCATTTGCATATAGTAGTTTGGCACCGTCGGCTCTTTCTACGAGGATAAATTGGGACTCGTACGATTGTGTCGCCAATCGGGCGTTCCCTGTCGGCCCCTAGCATTATTTGCAGTCGGAATTTTAAAAACTTCTGTTTCAATTAGCCGTGGAACACTCGATAGCCGGTTTGTTGAAGAAAATCATTGCAAATGATAAGCATTGCGAAACTCATCAACGCTTACCTCAACGGATCAGACGATGGTCCAGGTAAACATGAATATAACTTTAGTGTGATCAATCTATCTGAGAGCAGCGAGTTGAAATCGTATGACCAAGCATTCCCAGAAGAGAAAGCAAGAGTAGAACAGTTGATTGTAAGTTCGCTTGACGAAGGCCTTCCAGCATCTTCCGGTGATGACATCAACAATTTTATTGATTTGCAATTACAAGAATGTATCCTACATGATTCAGGATCCCAGTCACTAAGTGCGGGCAGTTGGAGACGACATCATTATTTCTACCTCCAAGACGATGAAATGATAAGGCTCTCGACATTATTCTTGACGATTGTCTACCGAGGCTCGTTTGACGGGTTGAAATACCTTCCAGGCACAATGCTATCCGTCAACTTGCGTCGTTTTACAAAAGATATAACAGAGCAGCAAACAACAGAAATTTGTACTATATCACAGGAGCCAAATACCGAGGATAGCCTTGGTCATGTCAGCCTAAAATATAGTGATCCGAATCACCATGTGATTGCTGGTGGTCTATTTGAGCTAGAAGTGACTAAGGCAGAGGCAGATCATGCTGTTAGCTACAGTTTTAGAATCGGTGGAACTCTCGCATGCCCATTGATGAAAGAATTAAAACATCAACTAGCACGCTTGATTGCGAAGGAACGCGAGGTAAGAGAATGCGTGGAGCAGTCAATGTTACTCAGTAAACAAATGATACTGCTGGAGAGGGAGAAAACAATTGAGAGTATACTAATCGATCAGACGGAGACTAAACAGGACAAGAATGCGTCCGACATGGAAAGGCTCGATCTGGAGCTAGATAAGCAAGATGAGATGGACGTTTCAATTGTTCATCAAATCATTCAAAAGATTAGTGCACTCAAGCTGGAGCATGAAGAATTGTGCCGCTTGCTCTCACTGCGGTAAGCAAAGATTTGTTTTGACTCAAACCGTCGTAATGGTAATAATCAGCGCTAACATTGAATTTCTTTTCGTTTCCTTAGCTCAAGAATTCTTGATGGCATATCCTCAGATATCAGGAGTATGATTGAAAAGAGGGATATGGTTCAGCAGCATCTGCAAAAGGTAAAAGATGATGTAGACAACATCAAAATATTGTTGACATCCTTCCTCTCATTTTGCGACCAGCGAATAATTAGCCAAGTGACCAGAATTGTTGAGAGCCTTAGTAACACTAAATAATCAGCCGACTATATTACATACTCCTTCCTTTGCGTTCAAATGAATCCTTACTTTATTTCAATGAATAACTACGATAATGAATCTGAACACAAATTAGAATTTCGTCGCACATTCCTTGACAGCAGTGATGAGGCGTTTGATGCTATTACCGTCTTTCTGCTTGAAATCCCTGCGGAACGACAAAGTTGGACAAACAGTTGAAGTTGAGAGGGGAATGCACAGCGAGTATAGCCTGTGAAAACTTTCACGATCCTCAATCGGCAATGCTCTAGAAGTTAGAAGATCAGTGGCATCATCGTAAGCCCCTCCACAAACGTAGTTTCGAAAGGCCTGGATCGCCACATCAAACACGACGCCACGCTGTTGGGAGCATTTGGCAAAAAGAGTGGCTGCATAGGTAAAGTATTTTCGCTCGTGGGAAGTTGGAACCAGCGTCAAAGTTGTAACATCTGCCGCTTTGTTACAAATCCGACTCGAGTAGCACAACCGAGCATAAAGTTCAAACAACTGTGCAGCGTATTCATGTTGCTCATTCGTCTTGAGTAGGCACAGAGCTAAGCAAGCAAAGAAGTTGAGCGTGTAGTAACAGGATATTATATCGTAATTTCAAGACAAGGATCGCTTACCTGCTTTGCTGAGAAACTCCAAATCCCTCGCCTCAAGCATTTGTTCTGTGACACTGTAGAGTTTTTCCTTCACTTCAACCGAGTGCTTGTCTCGTAGTTGTGTGTTGGCAGATTTGTCTACTTGATCCTGTTCTTCGATCTCTACGAACGAGAGAAAAGCTAAGGCGTAGTCCCTGCGGTTTGGCTCACCTGCTTTGTCAAAGCATTTCGCGGCAAGCCGTAAACATGTTTGGGTGCGATCGCCTTCGGCGTTCCGAAGGTAATACTCTCCTCTGCTCCGCCAATCTTCCACTGTGTTCATGGCCCCAAACACACGCACACTAGTCAAAGCTTCGTTGTCGGTGTTTCCCATAACATCAACAACACATCGGCGCTGGAAGTAGTTGAACATCGGCCGGCTGAAGTCTTTATTGGTCTCAGCGATGAAGACATTTACTCTTGCTCTGGTGATTGCTGTGTAGAGCATTTTTAGCTCACACTCGATGATCTTGTGTTGATCAGAATTGAAATCAAGGTGCCGGGTCTCGCTTAACATAGGGGATTCCCAATCAAACTTCTGAACACCAGATGCCACCACATCGCTCGATAAATAATACGCCTCGATTTCCTTCTCGGTATAGCCTGATACGATTCGCCATAGGTCTACGCAAACAAGTTTACATTAGGAAAAACATGTAGATGTGCCAAAATAAGATGATAATCCCTCTTACCTTCAGCTGGAGAATCAGAGAAGAAGTCATATAACAATACATCGTCGAATTCTAAACCCTTAGATTCTTGAACCGTCATAACCCAGTCCTTGTCGATGTCAAATTTTTCAGGTAGGCTCCTCTTGGCCTCTTCAGAGCGAACAATAACAACCTGGTGAGCTCCGAATTCGATACGTGATGTCTTCCTCTTGGCCCCTTGAAGCATCAATACCAGCTCTTGCGTGTTTGCCACATCCATAATGACAGGCTTAGGCCCACTGAAGAGACCAAGGTCAGGGGGCAATTTGTCGAGAGACGACCCAAAAAACTTATATAATAGCTCAACAACACATGCAGCCAATCTCAACACTCCGGCATGAGAGCGATAATTGTGAGAAAGTTGAAGTAACGTTGGTTCTATTCCACCAAAATGATTGTAGAATATTTGACGAACATCGGTGAAACGAAAGTCAACCCCAACGGTAATGCTCTGAGCTGTGTCTCCGGCCAAGAAGAGGTTGTTAGGATTGCGGCAAAGCTTGACAAGAATGTAGATCTCAGCTTGTGTGAAATCTTGCACCTCGTCAATGAAAAGTGAATCAATCTCAATGCTGTTTCGATCCAAAGAAGAAATCCTGCCAGCAATGTTATAGATAAGATCACACTCGTCATAATAGAAGCTTTCCGCTTTTAACTTCTCGTAGGCTTGAAAGATTCCATAAACTTCACGTCGTTGTGCCTCATCCATACGCGACTGCTTGCGAGGGATGGTCAGATACTCATCGAGCGACAAGAAACGGTTCTGTGGTAAAGACCTTTCGTTACGATCGATTTGCAATGCAGGGACACTGCCCTTAATGAAGCTCTTGATCTCACGCCACACTATAGTGCATTCCATATCAGAACCTGAACGAATCTTTCGCCATAGTTTTCTGAACACCAAATATGTCATCTCCTGACGAAGAACTTTCGTTGTAGAGACACCCTTACCTAGCTCGCCGACTTTGGTATTATCATTCGAGAGTAGCTCCTCAATCTCTTTTGTGACACTATCGTTGTGCTTTCGGCTGTTGATGCGTTGCTGGAGTTCATACTTCGAAAAGAACGACTGTCCGGGCAAAGCGGCATCTAAGCCGTCGAACCATTCACTCGAAGTAAAGAACTGAGGCCTTTCCTCTTCTTCCTCTTCGATATTGCCTTCTGCGGGAGAAGTCCGCTTGGCCCATGCCAACCCCATGTTATTGAATGACCGTTTCACCTCACGACATAAAAGATCATTTTTCGTCAAAAAGAGCTGACGCAGGCGTTCCCCCTTGACTCTGCTAGTGTGTTGGGCCCAAAGCCGGAATACAAGACAGGTTGTCTTCCCAGTGCCGCTTCTACCGCTCAGCAGAATTGAACGCTGTGGATCAGATTGGTAGTGAATAATTTCATGCTCCTTGGGACCGGGCAAAAATGGCAAGTCAGAGTTATCTTTCTCACGACCATCCAGTAACATTTTTACGGCACCCTGATTTAGCTCATAGAACTTCAAAAGAGTGTACTGACGAGGATCTTCACTCGCTGGATGGTAATGTCGAGATTTACCTTTAGGAACCTGGTCTCTGTTAGAACCAACTGTGACTTGATTGCTCATAGAGAAAACTCTAGGAATTCTGACTACTCCCGTTATATCCTTACCCTCGCCATCCATGGAGACGGTACTTGAAAGAACGGACTTGTCAATCTCAGAAGCGATGGCGCACTCTTCTCCACGTTTATGAGACCGCTCGATGCGATCTATCGTCTGATCAATTGCTCGAGACAAGTTATCGTGATCCAAAACTATGTCCCACACGCGGATTACTTGTTCAGCAAAATTTTCACCCGAGTTGCTGCGTCGTGGGGAGAAGGCAATGGCAACCTCCCAAATGATTCTACTAGCCGCATCAATTTTTGTTTCGTACAAAGATATCCCCTGTCCTTGTTTCGCCTTCAATGGCTTGCAAAGAACGTAGGGCCAGCGTCCGGTGGACAACAGAGTCAGACGACGAAGGACTCGCTCACATAAAGCTCTCTCACGCTTGATGTGACGCTGGAAGAACTTGTGGACTTGCTCCGTGATATCGATTGTCCACTCAGAAATGCCATCCCACTGTGCCAAATCAATTCCATTTTCGACGTTTGCCAGTAGTTCTTCCGAGTCACAGTTCGTGAGCGCATCCATCACCTGCTCGGGCGTGAGGAGTTTCTTCGTCAATGCAAAAGCTCTGGCGGACTCATTCGACTCCTTGTTTCCGTCGTCAACGTTTGCTTCGCCGTCGTTGAGGCCATCAAAGCTCACGACGACCGCTGCCTTTGCATTGAGCTCGTCTAAGAGACTATTATACCATTGCAGAGCTTCAGTTATGTTAGAAGTTTTGAGCTTCAGGGCGGCCAATCGCTTCTCGTCTTCCTTCTTTGACTCCTTCGTTTGAGGGACATTCTTCATCTCCTGGTGTCCTCGCCCCGCCGACTCGTTCGCGTCAACAAGCTTAGACTTCGTTTTGTTCATTTCGGCACGTGCTTGCTTTAGAAGGAATGCGATATTTGCCTTTCCTGACTTACCGACGGTCTCGGATACTGCATCCATCACCAACTTGTAATCGCTTTGACTTCTCATCACCAGTATACACCTATCATTCAGTAGCTTTGCCGCTTTGTTGTTGAACGGAAGACCTTTTCCCTTGGGAAGGTTGGAGAAGAGCGTAGCAACAGACTTACAACTTAACGTAAACCCTCTCTCAAAGAGGATTGTAACGTCCCTCTGACGCTCCGACCCAGAGAGCGCAAATACTTCAAGGGCATCGCTCGCGTGCTCCTTGAACCAATTCAGAGAATCGACACTGGACGGAGAGAGCGCCGCCTCTAGGATTCTAAAAGTTTTGGTGTCATCCAATAACGTCCATAGCGACCCCCGCCGACCCTCCTCTCCTCCCTCCGCGACCACACCACCATTCTCGAAGACACGGAAAAGAGCACGGAGGACACCACTCGCCTCAGAAGTTAGAGCTAGTAGGGCATCCTCTCCGCGGTCAACAAATGCGGGAATTTCGACGATGTTCAAATCATCCATGCCTACAAGCATGGACAGTTTCCAGAAGAAGACACGTGCGAGCTCCAGTTGAAAATCATTCTCCGCCCATTCACGACCAGTTGTTAGGCTTTCGTAAGTCGAGGCCCGTCGTGTCAAATAATCGAGGACTATCCCCTCGTCGAGTCGACCCTCCACCCCGTACTTGCTCAATAGCCCTCGCACGAAGTCTAAGCCAAGGTCTGCTTCAGGGGAAGAGGGACGTTCATCATCATCCCGCGATTCCAACACCTTAGAACCTTTTTTCTTCTTCTTGTTCTTTTTCTTCTTGGCCACTTTCATAGCACCGCTGGGAGAGGGAGTGATTGGTGCGGTAACACGAGCATCTCGTGGACAGTTCTTTTACGGATACGTCCGATTATTAAAATGCAAAGTCAATAACGGGTCGATGTGATATGGCATGATCACATTCATTATGTATCGAACTTACCAGCGTCAGCCTAGACGTAGAGGATGCGGACGAGCCACGGGACGATTCATCGTCGTGGGAGGATTCGTCTCTCAACTATTGTAGATGTGACATCAACGCAACAACAAGGTAAGTATAATTAATGTACGAGAGTGTGGAAGACCGGGACATACAAATGCCAGAACTCACCACTAGCGCTGGCATGTCATCCTCGTCGGAAGTATCGGCTTCGTCATCATCATACTCATCAAAACTTCTCGTTTCGTCATCATCGTAGCTATCATCGTCGTCGTCATCCTGGTCGTCGCTGTCACTGCTCTCCACCTCTTCCGAGGAGGACGACGACGACGAACCATCACAACGCACGCTGCTAGGGACATTTGTTCCACCACTCCTACCACCCGTGCCACGAAGATCTGTGGTGTTGGTGTTGGTCGTCGTTTGCGGGCTCACCACGGCTGTTGACGATCGACCATTGCACGAGGAAGACCCCGAGGACGAGTCATCTCGATTTGTAAGGGGAGGAATAGACGGTTCGGATAAATCATCATCGTCATCAGCATTGTGATCTAATGACGATGGTGCGTAGGGGAGAGCATTGTCGGGAGAAGATGTATCAAAGGATGTCATCCTAGGGTCCAATGAGATCATTCCTATTGCTCGAGAGCCTGGTGTCATTGCTCCTGGTGTCGTGAGAGCCGTGAGAGGAGAGCTGGTGATGTTCATACCATCCGTATGAAATACGAAGGGGACCATCGGCTCCATTCGAGCTGCTGGACCACCACCATTGGTGGTGGTGGTATGCCCCTTCTTCTTCTTGTTCTTGGCTGGCATCGCCGTCCTCCTATCGTAGCAAAACGCCTTGGTGGCGGTGGCCAAAGTGAAATATTTATGTACTACTTTAAGAGTGACGTGACCGTCCAATTATTTTTCACGATGTTGTCCCATCGACGCCTCTCGCACTGTTGCTCGCTCGGGCTTTGCGATGTTCGTCGACTACGACAACGGTACATGAGACCGTCGTCTTCGTTTTCTACAGCTCTGCCGATGGCGATATCGATTGCGACTCCTACAAGCCATCTCTCTTCCTCCACTGCTGCAACGGCTGGTATTATTGGCGCACATCATCCGATCGCTCGCTCGACAACGAGGGACAAACCCATCCATCGCCGTCGACCCCGTCCTCGTGACGAATTCGGATCTGTCGACAATTTGACGTCGCCACGATTATTGGCGAATCCTTCGGTGGCGGTAAAGATAGCCACGCGACTGCTGTCGGCGGCAAAACCATGCTTCGAGGATACACTGGCTCAGGCACGAAGTGATCCTTCGCTTTTAAATGTAATGCAGCTGACTCTGGCCGAAGCTCGACATATGTTCCTCTTGCCGCAGGATCTGCTCGACGATGTTCGGGCGGCGATATCGCACTTTGGACGGGAAGAGAACTTTCATGGTATCGTCATTGTCAATCCCGTCGTAGTTATGAATGAAGATGATGCAATGACGGAAGATGTCGAATGCATCGAAGGGGACCGGAGTGTATGGGAGAACATACGCTTTGACGGGCCCACGAAGAAGAGAGCCGATGAGGAGAGGTTACCAGGTCCGATAGTCTGTGCGAGACTGTTAGAGCTAATCGGCATACCGTTGCTTAGTGTATCGTCCGACAATGACTCGTCGTTCGCAGTACACAGCTCGCAGATAGATCGAATATTAGATTGTTGCCTCGAAACGACGACGGCGCTATCGCGTTCGTGCGAGGTTGGCAGACATTCATTGATTGGGAGTGATTTTGACTTCTGGCGGAATGATACACCGACGACAGTAGCGCAGCAAGGTAATCGAGGGAAGAAATCAGCGGCTCAATTGTGTGAGGAGATATGGAAACATGTATGGAAAACAAAGATTGTATACACGTCTGGAAGGAGTGAATCGGATTCGATGGCACTCTCGCATAATCGACGAATACGCATTGGTAGGATTGGGAGTATCAGAACAGGTGGCAATAATGCGATCGTCGATTACCTGTCTGCCGTCCGTGGTGGGGGCAAACGGCCAGAGGACATTGCGCAGGACAGAGGCGACGAGATCTCTGAGCACGATCAGAATATGAGATGTAGTCCCAAGGATCGGCGGCGGTATGATAAAGCAGTAGTTATATTTAACTCGGCCCTTGCGGCCTACGCAAAGCTGTCCTCTTCAAATTCAGGAGTGCGGCCAGCTGTGCGACGTGAAATGGTTCAGAGTGCTGAGCGTTTGCTTTTGGAGGCTGCGGGAAGGAAGACAGAAGTCATGGAGCGCTCCCCATCGACAATACTGCAGCACGTGCAACCGGACGTAGTATCATTCAATACGACGATGAAGGCCTGGTCCGAATTTGCACCAAAAGCAAGGACTCGATCGACGAGGGAAGGGGGCAAGGATCCAATTGAATTAGGAACCATCACTGCTGAGCGGACGGAAGCCATTCTGCAATTGATGCAGGAAATGTGGGACAAGGAACGGTCAGAACAAACAACGTTACAGTGCATTAGAGCTGCTTGGGAAGGACAGGGGATGGATCACTACAACTATGATGATGAGAAGGGTGAAAGAAATGCTCCACCGCCCTCTTTCACAATTGCACCGAATACTGCATCTTACAACTGCGTTCTCAAAGCCTGGTCACGGAGTCCAGATCCCGATGCTCCGCTAAAGGCGTTGAGGGTGTATCGGGATATGATAAGTCAATACACCATCGCTTGCTCTGCGAGAGACTCGTTGGTGATGGGCAAATCGGAAATGACAAATGACGTTGTGGCACACGCACTCCCGGACTCGCGGACATTCGTTCTATTGTTACAGTCCCTCCAAAACTTGTCTGCGTCGATTGGCTTTCGTGATGCAATGGATACAATCGATTGTATCATTGACTCAGTGAAGCATTGGGATGATCAGATGAAATGGTCAACGGAGCACATTTATTTGGCGCCGAGTGCACATAACTATCGACCACTGTTCAATCACTTTTCATACAACACACTGATTAAGACTTTAACGAAATTATCGAGTACTTGGGAAGAAAGTAATGAATGTTGTCTTCGAATCGACAAGATTATAGAAGAAATGGATGCTAGAGCTGTATCATCTGTGGCGAACGCGGTCACTGCATGGATGAAATGCGGCGCTCATGCCGAAGATGATGAACAACGACTACGTCTTTGTGCTGAAAAAGCTGGATTGCTCATAAATCTACTCATTGACTCGATGAACTTGATGGCCGGAAATAATATCAACGAAAGTCTAGTCATTCAAGCCGTTTCGGATGCTATTTCTTTGTACGGACGAGCTGGGATGCCAGAAGAGGCAGACGAATTGTTCAGTCGGGCAAAGTCTCACAACGCTTATGATCTGGGGACATTATCAACCGTCATCGATGCGTTGTGCAAAAAAGGATTGGGCGACATTGTCCACGTCGATAGCGCTAAAAGACACCTGCTTCAGTACGAAGCAGAAAAAATGAAATGGGGACGTCTTCTAGTTTCTCCTGATATGAAATACTCACGGATGTACAACGCAGTAATAGCAGGATATCTCGATTGCGATACGAAGAAGCGAGGACTGGAACAAGCCGAGGTTCTCCTCGAACACATGATCTCTAGCCACGAGAGTAACCCTCGACATATTGCCCGTCCAAACACAACAAGTTTCGCCATAGTGATGGCAGCCTTATCACATAGAGGCGACAATATACGGCGCTTAGAGGTGCTGCTGAAGAAAATGGAAGCGTTGAATCACCGCAGAAAGAGTGTGTCAAAGAATTCCAAAGACGCGGAGCTAGTTGCAAATGTTGTCCCGAACATTGTGTGCTATAATAATCTACTGAAGGCTTATGCTCGTAGCAGTGACGACGGAGCTCTGCAATCTGCCATGAAACTGCTAGGTCGGATGGAAATAGATCCAGACATTCAGCCCGATAGTGTCTCAAACTCATACATCTCTGCATTGTTAAGTTGCAAGAATGATGCCGATATTAGTGATGCCACTTCATTTTCTGATTCTGAATTCAGAAAGCATATTAATCCTGACCAGACGTGTGTTGACAAAGATAGTCTTCATTTCGATGATCTGAATCTTAATGATGGAAGTCAGATTCCAACCTCGAAGTCATTCATTACTATCATGAATGTACATGCATCAACAGGGACCACAGAGGGTGCTGAGAAAGCAACAGCACTGCTGAAAACGCTTGAGGAGATGCACAGGTCAGGCAAATCCGGATTTAAACCTGATATTATATTGTATAACAAACTCATAAATGCTTGGCGCTTGTGCGAGCAGAGTAACAATGACGAGTCCATCTCTCCTGCACAGAATGCGCAGTCAATTCTGGACTCAATTTGCGAGAGATACGACGCGGGAGAAGGATTGGAAGTTGCACCCAATGATTCTACGTTTTCCTTAGTCATTCACGCTTGGTGTAAGAGTAACCACCCTGATGCACCGGAGCGAGCGGAAATAGTCTTACGACGAAAGGAAGAATATGCGAAGAAATACAGTGAAATTTGTATTAAGCCATCCGATTATACTCCTATTATTTCCAGATGGAGGGATGATCCAACTGAGGGCACCCATCGCGCGACTCTCCTCTTTGAGGAAATCATGAGCAAGTATGGTGACTCTGACGAGCGATCGAAGCCGACTGCTGCAACTCTGAATGCGCTGCTTGATGTCTATGCCAAATGTCCCAAAAAGAACTTGGCCGACAAGGCCGAGGAAACATTTAGATTTCACAGTGAGGGAAAGGGATGTATCATTCCTGACATAATATCCTACCGGACAGTCATTGACGCTTGGATAAAGTCGTGGGATACGAAGTCGCCGCGTCAAGTGTATACTCTCGTGAACGACATGGCCCGGCTCTACAAAGAAGGAAGAGAGGATTTACGCCCCGACATCAACGCTTTCAATTTGATCCTTAAGGCATGCTCTCACTCGCAGGCCATGTATGGTGAACATGATATCGCCAAACTTGGAGATGATCATCCAATCGCCATAGCAAATCGCACATTTTCGATGTTGAAAGGGACGAACGAATACGGTGCGACGGCCACTCACTTAAGCTATTCGTATATGTTTCACATTTATAGACAACACATGAACTTTCGGGATAAACGATATCCAGTGATGATGAGGAATTTGTGGAAACATTGTTGTCGCGATGGATTGGTATCACAGTTTTCATTGGATGAGTTCCGCTCGTCCGTGTTGGAAGATGACTTTTGGCAGGCGATTGGTGGGTGCGATAGATTCACTAAACTGGGAAAGGCCGACGCCAAGGATGTAACGGTGAAGGACCTTCCAACGGATTGGAGCAGGAACGTATCGCCGCCCAGGAACCGTTAGGATTGCAGGGGGATCAACGTGGATGCACTCGTGTCAAGGCTGACGCCATCTTAACTGCGTCATCCAAGCAAACGACTTAACATGATTAAATCCTCCTGTGCCTCTAAAAAATCCAGCATGTCTTTATCAGAAGGCTTCATTGTAGTGTATCCCCTCTTGGAATACATCTGCAAGGCTACATTGTTTGTCCTTCGTATACACAGGAACATCTCCTCGAAGCCCCAGTCCTGAGCGCGTCGCTCGGCCTCATCTAGCAGACGTGATGCCACTCCACAACGACGGAGGTCGGGGCTCACAACCAGGTCTGATATGTAGGGCTGAGGTCGACGAACTACTTTACCCCTCTTTACTCAAGGAAGTAACGAAGCCTTTGCGACGCCATATCCACCGCGGCCATCGACGTCACAAAATCCAACAACTTTGTTATCTTCTCCGTCGTGTGCAACTAAAAAGTAGTGACGGTCAACAACTGAACCGCCATCCACTTCCATTTCGTAGGTGAAAGAAGTCTGTAGTCGATCAAGCTCCATGATGGGTCGAATCCATCGCATGATCGGATTATTCTGTCCTTCGTCATGGAAAAATCCAACGCTTATCATTCGTGCAACCTCCGACAAATCAGAAAATTTTGCATCGCGGATCTTGATCAGAAAGCCCGTGTCGTTGTTGTCCTTCGAGGTCGTCAATGGCAAAGTAAAGCGACGAGCAGAAGGGATTGAGTATGCTACAACAATGAACGCCGACCCAGAAGGCCACGACGACAGAAGCATCATCATCATCTGCAGCCAAGGACGCATCGCTCCTAAGTACCAGCTGGAGGGGTGAGAGG
>Ga0247843_1007337_pt1 | contig 13658 bp, 11 predicted proteins | sample LaCruzMarch2017__FD_192420 | JGI IMG/M metagenome (GOLD analysis project Ga0247843, IMG submission 192420) | Freshwater microbial communities from meromictic Lake La Cruz, Castile-La Mancha, Spain - LaCruzMarch2017_8m | ecosystem: Environmental > Aquatic > Freshwater > Lake | place: Spain...
TAAGAATTACAAGAAACCACATAAAACCCTAACAAACAAACGGCGGGCTTAGTTCCACTTGTATGCACGTGAGAGCGTGACAGACAGAGAGACAGACAGAGAGACAGACAGAGAGACAGAACATTAAAGGCTGCCGGGCTTTAGGAGTACCTCCAAAAGAACAAAGGGTTATGTGTTGGGGTCGTGGAAATACATATTTGCACAACCATGTGGTGTTATTGGGCGTGTTAAATATCAAATAATGTGATCAAACTGAGGGAGGGTAGTAACGAATAGAACATTCTGTCAATGTACATTTACTTTTATAGTTTCATTCATTCCTCTTCTTCTGAGCCTGGTAAAGCGGAGAATTCTCCGCCATGTCAACACACAGTGGATTCGTCTGGCGTTTACATACTCGGAGGATGGCATCAGGCTTCTCCATGATGGCTTCATTCGGATTCGATGCTAACAACAACTTGTCGATACCATCGACCATGATGTTCTTCGATTTGTCGTTCAATGATGCAATGATTTCATCCTTTGATACTAACCTGGCCTCAAGCGAATGAATGCGGGCGTCCTTCGATGCTACCTCACCAACAAGCTTCTCCATCTCTTGCGTCATACTATCGAACATAGATGTGATATCTATCTTGTCTCGATTTTCGGTGCTTCCTTTCCTCAACAAAAGCACCGTTTCTCGCATGATAATGGCTTTCATACCATCGATCATGGCATCCTTCGATGCAATGATGGCGTCCTTCGACACTAGCATTGATGTAATGATGGCATCCTTCGATGCTAACTTGGCGTCAAGCGATGTAATGATGGCGTCCTTTGATGCTAACTCAACAACAATCATCTCCATCTCTTTTGTGGCACATGCCAACCCAGCGTGCGAATCGCCTTTCGTCGTGGTGTTTGTACTGTGGTATCTAAAAGATGGTTGCTGTCGTCTCGACATGGTGTTTGTTTTGTTGAGGTACGGGTTGAGTATTTATGGCATCGCGTAAAGTCGCGTTTTTTCAGTCCCTCAGGAACAAAGAAGGCAGTCGTTTTTAATCAGATTTTTGGCGGGTTTAATTTTGGTCCGCACACCACACCATCACTTCAGGGGGTGTTCTCTTCAGAGTGCGTATCGTAGCCACACTTATCTTCAAAGAATGAACTCCACATTCTGTACCTCAACAGCACTTGTTTTTATGTTTGTTGTGGTGGTGGCGTTGGTAGTGCAAATCCACGCATTTCAATCATTATCGACCCAACAACATCATCATCGTCAATATCGTGATGTACGCAGTCGTCTCCATTCCACAACCGAAAGCAGCAGTAGCAAGGCCGTGAATGTAAAGTATCCCACGTCACGTGGATCTGAGGTCGATTCACGTTTGTTCATTAATTACAAAAAGAAGAAGACTGGCACCTCATCATCCCCATCACCGCCTACCCCTTCTGACGGTTCATCGTCATCCTATTCAACATCATCATCAACGTCACCATTACTAGCATTACGCGTGTCGCACATTCTTTTTGCCTCCAGGGAATTAGCCACGCAGACATTGGACAAACTAACTTCGGCGACTGCTAACACCGAAGAATGGAACTTTGAATATGTCGCCAGGAGTATTAGTAATTGTGCAGAAACACGTGATGAAGGGGGTGAGGTTGGATGGGTCAATCTTAATGAAGAATTTTCGTCGTATGATACTTATAATAATGAAGATAACAACGACGACGACGACGCGTTTGGTAATTCTGCTTCTACTGACGTGGAAAGCGAGAGAAAAACAACAATTAATAATAATCCAAATCAACACTTAGATTTAATATTACCCCCCACGGTACGAAAGCATATCCTATCCACGCCCAATAAGCCTGGAGATATATTACTCGCTCGATCCTATCGTGGTGTACATTTAGTACAGATTGTGGATGTTATGGTGGATGTACGTAAATTGAGCTATATTAAAGCAAACAAGAAGAAGTCTTCAATGACTGTTATTCAGAATGAAATGGAACTTGGTGTACAACAATCATACACTAGCAATAATGATTTAGAACAACAACAACAACAACAACAACGAATGACAAATGATAGAGGAGGGACCAAGTTAGCAGGTATACTTGGTGGTGCACTCATTGATAAACAATCTCAATCATCTCAATCAACTACTGTCGACTTGACATATAAGATTGAAACAATGGGATGTCAAATGAATTTGGCCGATAGTGAACGTATCGAAGGACAGTTAATGAATTTAGGAATACGTCCACTACTAAACAATGAAACTATGCTCGTGCGGGTACAATTGAATAACGGAACAATGAGAATGAAATCAAAACCAAAAGAACCAGATGTGGTAATATTAAACACCTGCTCTATACGTGACCATGCCGAACAAAAGGTGTATAGTTACCTAGGTCCCTATACCAAGCGTAAACGTGCCGGTGAAGACATTACAATAATCGTTGCCGGGTGTGTCGCACAGCAGGAAGGACAAGAGTTATTACGTCGTATCCCTGAAATCGATTTAGTCATGGGTCCACAGTATGCCAATCGTATAGCCGACTTACTCGAAGATGTGGCAAATGGGAATCAAGTCGTGGCGACTGAGGCATCACATATTATGGAAGATTCGACCAAGCCCCGCCGGTTGAGTAGTACATGTGCTTGGGTGAATGTAATATATGGATGTAACGAAAGATGCACTTACTGCATCGTACCAACAACACGGGGTGTGGAGCAAAGCCGACCAATCGAGAGTATAGTTGATGAGATAAAGGAATTAGTCTCAAAGGGTTATAAGGAGGTAACATTACTTGGACAGAATATTGATGCCTACGGTCGTGATATGTTACCGAAACGAAAATTTAGTGATTTGATACGTATTGTCGGCGAGACGCCAGGTCTTGAACGATTACGATTTGTTACATCACATCCAAGATATATGAGTTTGGGATGTGTCGATGCAGTCGCTGATACGAAAGCAGCGTGTGAATACTTTCATGTACCATTCCAATCAGGATCAAATAATATATTACAAGCCATGGGACGTGGACATACACGTGAGCGATTTTTATCAATTATTGATCGGATACGTGAACGATTGCCCGATGCTGGCATTAGTGCGGATTGTATCGTTGGATTTCCCGGAGAGACGGAACAAGACTTTCTTGACACAATAGCATTAATGGAAGAGGTAAAATTTGACAATGTCAATACTGCCGCGTACTCCCCCCGACCGAATACACCCGCGGCAACATGGACCAATCAAATAAGTGAGGATGTAAAGCAAGATCGATTACGCAGGATTAATGAATTAAATTTACAACATGCCACGGAACGTAGAGCACGAATGTTGCATCGTGTTGTGGAGGTCCTGGTGGAGGAACGTAATGTAAAGAATCCAACACAGGTCATGGGACGGACCACACATGGGTATATTGTTTATGTTGATGGTGATATTGATGAGCTGAGGGGTAAGTTAGTTAATGTAAAAGTTCACTCGTGCCAAAGATATTATTTAGTTGGAAAGATTGCAGATGATAATGCGTAGAAACACGTTACACTATAATAGCCCAATTATGTTTTATCTTATAGTGAACAATCCCATAGTATCATAGCGTAGCAGCAGAGATGTTGCAAAAATGATGTACATCTAGTTGTGGTCAATATTTCTTCATCATTTCAAATATATTTGTGTAGCCAAATCGGAAACATATGAGAGCACCATGTTCAATCATTAGGTCTGAGAGGAGGCCTCCCCAATAAATTGCCCACCTACTCCACCCATACTTTCTGTCGTTGCAGTCGGGACAGCTAATATTGCAGAATGCATCGGAGTACAACAGATTGGACACGTGGGCGGGCCCATGGTAATGGCTAACGTTGGTTTTAAACATCTACCATGAAACATATGCCCACATGGACGTAACTGAGTATCGACATTTACCGTCACACAGAGCATACAGTCAGTATTCGATGGGACCTCCACGGATGCATCATTATATTGATCAGTGGAGGCATGCTGATGTTGCTGCTGCTGTTGCTGCTGCTGTTGAAATTGCTGCTGTAATTGAGGCGCAAATGCAGAATTATTTGCCGAGAAAAAGTCCTGCATCGAATGACCTTGATTGAGCTGACGGATATATTCCTGAGAGAGAGTGCGTTGCATCTTGGCGGGTATGTCAAGTTCACGTAAATTCTCAGAACTTTGTCGGACTGACAATAACCCTCGTGCGGCGAGTGCATCATCGTAGGCACGTTCGAGATTCATGGCACTACCAATTTCTTCATCTGGGATGGGTGGGCACAAGGATGATGATGATGAATCCTCAGTGTTGGTGGCGATGGCAGCAGATGCAGTATTCTCATTACTATTGTATTGCGATCGGGGGGTGGTACCACCCGCCTCGTCTCCATCGAGGGATAGACCGATGGCATCATCTTGCTCATCACGTTCTCTCTTGATACCACGTGTATTGTGTGTTTGGTGGCCAGTATTATTACCACCACCAAGGAGGGTACTATATGACTGATTCCCAGTCATACCACTCTTGTCATCAAAAAACACTTCGAGGAATGCAAACGAATCAAACTTTCCCTGTAAAAGATAGAGAAAAATTAACAAGAGGTAAGGAATTATTTTGTTATGTAAGTCCAAATAATCGTCAATAATAACTGCTAAACGTACCATATTCTCAATGCTCTTTACCTGTGCCAAATTCCCCATCTTATTCAAATTGCCCTGACTACTCAAGTCAGCGGCACTTAAATTCGTTATACTCTTGACGCCATGTAACCCATTCCCCAGGTTGTTCAAACTTGATACACTTGAAAAGTGTGGCCATGATGATAATGACGAAGATGGTGCATATTGTAGTGCCGTACCACCATTGCTGTTGCTATTATCAGTAGTAGGGCCACCGAATGTATTGTCAATATCAGGACCGAATGTAACAGAATGTTGCTTGGCATATCGTGCTGGGGACGTGGGTGGTTGTGCAGTGCTACTACTATTACTGCCTCTTTGAGCTGCAGCAGCAGCAGCAGCAGCCTGCATGGCCTTACCAGCCGCTGCCTGACGGACCAAGTCTTGATCTCGCGCGAATAATTCCATCAATACGGCATGACTATCTGTCTTAATCATGCCAAACATTGAATTAATGGATGATGAATTATTACTACTCATCAATGGTGCAAGTGAACCTATGGAGTCGTAACGTAATTCACTCCCATTATTGTTATTCTGTGCTGCGTTAGTAGTAGCAGCAGTAGTGACGTTGTTGTTGTCATGCGGCTGCTGTTGATACTTACAGCCATACTGGTTGTAAGTGACTTGATTAGTATTGTATTGATCCATCAATGACTGGAATATATGGGGTATGCAAAAGTGAAGTTAAAAAGAGGAGATGTGATGATGATGGTTGAGATTCAAAATAATATAATAAGAAAGACAAAGAGGAAGACACAAAACTTATATTAGACTGTTGGAAGCAGCATCCACTTTCCCCCCCCTCCACACACACACACAAAATATCTCACCTGCTGCTGCTGTTGCTGCCCATTCTGCTCATATTGATGCTGCTCCTGATAACGTGATTGGTCATATTGCTGCTGCTGTTGTTGCTGCTGCTGAATTGTGTTCTGTGATGACTGTTGAAAATTATTATACATTTCCTGCTGTGGCATCTGCTGCTGCTGCTGTTGTTGTTGTTGTTGTTGTTGTTGTTGTTGTTGTTGTTGTTGTTGTTGCTGTTGTTGTTGTTGTTGTTGTGACATTGGCTGGGACGATGATCCCCCATTACTCCCCCCTCCACCCAAACCTTGGAGGATATGTGACACGCCGCCCCCACTACTTCCATTATTACCAGCACCCATCGCGGCCAATTTGCCCGCCTCCAATTGCTTCTTCAACATTGGTTTCCATATCCTACGTCGTGCATTCGTGAACCAATTTTTTAACTGCTTCTTATCGATGCCCGTCTTGGTCATTAACATGATTTGATCTTGAGGCGTGGGGTACGGATGGGTAAAGTGTTCGGGACTGAGGAGCCACGATTTTAACGTGGCCACGGCGCCGTTGGGTAATTCACGTCGCGATTTACCATTAGATCCAGGCCCTCCTATGTCATCGTCATCATCTTCTTCTTCGGACGTATGATTCGGAACGAGTGCGGCGTGCTTAGTGCTGCCGTTGTTAATTTCTCCGCTTACTACAGTGTCCATGATGTGATTTGGTTCTAGTGAGAGGTATCCACTATTTTTTCCACTTCTCTTTTTTCCAAAATAAATATACCGCGGTCGTCTCCTCTTGTTCAGGCTAACAACAACTGCACCGATGATCTTTCACGCAACACGATACGTTTTGCAAATGGTATAGGGTGGCAAGTAATGATGATGGATTAAGGCTCCGTCTCTGGATGCGGCAATGATAAACTCCGTCCTCTGCGAAACAAAAAGACAGCTGGTTGACATCAGTCCCGTTACAAACTCAAAGGAGTCACGTACTATCTTCCCGGTTTTGCGCCATAGTGACGCCACCTCTCAAGCTAAAGTATAAACAATGTTTACTCCGAAAATACGCCCATTACTAACGAGAGTATATTACGGTGCACTTGGTGGTGGTCTTCTTTCGTCTTCGATCCTCTTTAGCAATGCTAATTCGACGACAACAACAACAACAACAACATTGACGGAAAAGAGGATCATGGCTCATTGTCAAGATGATAGTAATCAACGAAGAAACAATAGCAGCTGCTGCAGCAGCAGCGGAGGAGAGAATGCCGATCATGCCGTGCCGATACTAACAAAAAAAACCAACCGCGGCCACGCGACTGTTAACGATGAAGATGATGAGGATGAGTTAACAAGACAGGGATTCGATCGATCCGATTTCGATATATACCTAACGAGGCCCACCAAGGAAGATTTATTACCGCTATTAACGGAATACACCATCAATAATAAGAACGTATGGCCATGGATATGGACGTGGCATAATATTAATGGACCGCATTACGTCTTCGTGGGGACTAATCCCGCCATTAATAAACGCATAGAGGAGTTGGCATCATCCAGTCCACGGAATAATATCATTGTCATTACCAACAGCAACAATGATGATGATGATAATAGTAGTAGTAGTACAGGTGGTAACAAACACGCATTAACAAAAGATGCATCATATTACTACACGAATAGATGTGGGATAATCGAAAATGTGACGATACGAGAAATTGATGTTACAAATAAAATTATTTTATTGAGCGATGAACGTATATTATGCTTTACTGAATTATATATTGTGTAAAAAAACAGTATAATAAAACACACGATAACACACAATAACAACACAACCAAAAATTGACGTGTGGAAGTGTAGATAATATATTGTACCGTGGAGAGATGAGATTGGCGTTAAAAATAATGGTTTGGGGGGGGGGGAATCTTTAAATAGTATGTAATCACACCCTTCAAAAAGAGTAAAAAAAAACGCACACAGAAAAAGTTCTCATTTTTTTTCAACGCTGCTTTTTTGAATTTCATATACTCGCATTTCTTCATCGTCATAAATCAATATTGCATCCACGACACTGCTGCTGCTACTACCAGTATTACTACTACCATTCATCCTTCCGTCAACTACATCACGATCAACAATAATATTCACATCATCATCCTTTGTTGTTGCTGTTGCTGCTGCTGTTATTGTACTGTCATCCTCCTCCTCCTCCTCCTTCGTTTTCGTCATCTCATTACTACTACTAACAATTGCATTATCTGTTACTACTCCTTTGGCTGCTGTTAGTGGCGCCAATGATGATGATGGCGATGATAGTAATGGTATACGAAAACGATACGACATTATATAACATCCAACCTTACAATTCTTATTCAACAGAGAAGCAATTCGTGTCATTAATGAAGGGACACCGAATATCATTATCACGTCTGCATTTTGTATCGATTTTTGTATTATCGAATTAGTTTGAAACATGTTACCATATATAAACTTTGTGGTACGTTGTTGCTGTGAAGTATTATTTGTCATCACGGTGTTAGTTGTAGTAGTAGCAGAAGCAATAGTAGAAGTGAAGTTTGAGAATTGATGATACCGTTGACGTAATAATGAGAGTAGGAATAGGGTAGTATTGAGTTCAATCCCCGTGGCAATATAGCCAATCTTGGCAGCATGAATTACACTTGAACCATCACCTGATCCTAAATCAACATATCTCGGTGGTTGTATAGTGTTGTTGTGAGTGTTATTGTTGCTGCTAGTAGTGAACGAAACATTTGATGTCGACAATGTTTTTTGTTGCTCGATATTCATTGCATTTTGCTGTCGTTGATTTTGATAATGCCTCGCAAGTATAAATCGTAACGCTTTATCAACTTTTCGTATTGGTGTGCCCATATATGGCAACGGTGAACGTAATTGCATAGTAATAAATGGGAATGTTAATCCCAGTACAGAGAGGAATGCGGTACCTATTATTCCTAGTAGAGCGTTTTCCTTCAATGATGAAGCTGTTGCTGTTGTTAACGAAGAAGATGGTGATGATGACAATACCGAAGAAGATGATGTTGTTGGATTGGCCATCATGACAAATATCGCGCGTGTTGGGAAGACTCGCTTCGTTTCCTGTTGGTTTTCAGTTGTGCACTCCTCAAGGTTAGGATACTTTCTAGATACATAAATATTAATGTGTTGTTGATAAGAAAATCTAAAATGTTGAAAATGTTAGATGTTAGATAGAACGAACGATGATAATATTGGAATGCGTGAATTTGCTCCACCACCAACAACACCACCACAACCAAAATAATAACAAGTTGTACATCAAATGGATGTAAGTGTGGTGGGTCCACAAAATATAGCTCCCGCCGAAAATCTGATTAAAAATGACAGAGGTTGTACTCTTTATTTGCGACGGCAATATAACACACACCGGCATTGACCCCAAAACGAACACCATGACGAAAGGTTCGCACGCTGGGTTGGCATTTCTTATATAGTTACAGTGTTGTCGTGTCTTGTTTCATTCAACCTCCTTCTTGAGAAGTTTGACGCCAAGTTAGCATTGAAGGACGCCATCATAACATCAATGCACGACAAGCTAGTGTCGAAGGACGCCATCATTACATCCATGACCGAAGAGTTACTGTCGAAGAATGCCACGGTCGATAGTATGATACAAGAGATAGAGAAGCTTGTTGGTGAGTTAGCATCGACAAACAACAAGTTGTTAGCATCGAATGAAGCCATCGAGTCAGATCAACTTCACATAGAAAATGATCTGTCGACTGCTATCCCAACCTGGCTTGTTTTATCCTGCAAAGATGTTATTCAACGATGCGGTAATATCGAGTTCCCCGATTTTCTTGCCATGATGGCACGTAACGTGAAGGGTAGGGAGGATATTCTCAAGGCATACAAGGTGTTTGATAGGGATGGTAATGGTTCCATTTCTGGATGAGTTGCGTCGTATTCTGACCAATTTGGAGAGAAGCTAACCGGAGATATGGTCAAATTAAGAATGAGGAGTTTCTTTCGGATTGGAAGTGTATGGAAACTGTTGCTTAACTACTCCTACCAATTACACGATAACACTCAAACTACAATACCCGATCCTCTCTCTTTCTCTCTTAACTTCTTTGAATCTGAGCAACCATCACTTTTAACAATCGATTACGTAGTACAGGGTCCTCACTAATAGGCCTCCAACGCTTCATCATACCACTAACCTTCATCTCGTGTATCTCACTTTCTTGCTTCTCTCGTAGTACCATGACAAATTCATCCTCAAATGTGCGTGGTGAATTACAAGCTTTGTTGTTGTTATCATAATTGGTTTGTTCGTGTAGGGATGGTGGTTCCGGCGGTGGAGGTGGCGGTGGCTTGGTAGTTCTAGGAGGAATCATAGTCGACTGTAAAGTTGGATGTCGTCGAGGGATGGGATGTTCATTCGAAGTATTGTGAATAGTAGTCGTACCTTCATCACTCTTCGCAACATTAAGCTGAACATCATCTGTGACATATATCTTCTCTACTTGTTCGTTGTCATCACCGGTATCATCAAAAACGAACTCGTCATCCGACCAACCTGCATCATCCACTACACCATGGTTAGTATCCAGCCCTTTATGCACTAAAGCTGTATTCTGCTCGTCTTCTTCCGCAGCAACATGATAGGCTTCTTTTGTCGTATGTACTACATGATGATAAGCACGACTGACATTATTTCCGCTGAAAAGGGAGCTGGGAGTTGGACGGGTAGACGATGCTGTAGTAGCACCTTCTTCCCTATCATTCTCACTTCTTGACTCATCAGGAAGTGTCGCTACCGCAGCTAGACGCGATAGACCAGACATGAGCAACCCGCCAATCAGAGGTCGGGGCTTGTTACTAGACATCGGTGGAGGGGGGGGTGGTGGTGGTGGTGGTGGCGGTTGCGGGGGTACTTTCGTCTGTATTGATCCAGTGTCCATCAATCGAGGAAAATGTGTACTAGCGGCAGGCATATCTGCTGGTCGAGGAAATTTTAGAGCAGAGCTTACCGAAGGAGGAAGAGAATGTTGTTCTTCCATAGCCTCTCGTTCGGCAGCATTAATTTCCTCCACACATGGAAGTACAAGACCCAGACTTGCACCAAATCTACCAAGGTCATGTAACTTGGATGATACATTCGTTACGCCATCTAATTGACGGAGTGCGCTCCGAAAGCCTGTAGTCTTGGCATGTGCCGCACCACGTAGTCGGTCAAGATGATCAGACACTACCAATAAACCCGAATCAACAAGTTGATGACTGAGTAAGAACTGATCTCTTGCGTCAGTGGCTATAACACATTGATTTCCTTCGTCTCCTTGTCTATTGTTCGAATTGTATTCGCTATTAACGAAAGAATGAGTATATTGCTCTTCTTGTGCCAATGCTAGTGCAGCACAGCGGATCATATCCGAATCAGGTGCGTAGTACGGTATGACCGATCGGACTGCATACTGAACTGTACATTCTTCATTTTCATTTTCTATCCCCACAGGTCGGAAACGTACCGATACCTCAGCCCGAGCTAATATAAGTCTACCATCGGCGTTGTCGTTGTTGGTGATAACATCGACATCGGCATTGTGGTGATTATATGGTATACTAATAGCAAGTAAACAAATAGTCTCCACAACACCAGATAGTAAATCAATCTTAAAACAACATTTTTCAGCCACTGATGTCATACATAGTGTTGGACCAGACAGTATCAATCCATCATTAGAAGACCTCATCTTAATATTCCTTTCGTCGTCCACTCCATCCATCATCTCCTCAGGACATGTTAATGCCACCAACATATCTGCTAATAATGATTGATTCGCTGACCGTAATAGTAATTCTACAGTCGATACTACTCCCACATCGTCATCAATAGAAGTATTATCCAATTTCTCACCGTGGATATCCACATTAAAAAATTGCCGTATCTTCTCTTTACTAGTAATACTTACACATCCCTTATTATTATTTGTTGCTGGTACTATAAGTTGATAGTCCATACGATCTAACTCCACACCTAATGTATACTTTCTCAATCCTGGCCGTGTGGCATAGTAGGTACATAATTCAGATGCGGTGGATACACCACCTCCACTGCTGCCACTGCTGTGTAGTAGATTGTTCAACTTGGTATGTATTCGCGTATACAATTTATTATCATGAATTGATTCCATGTAGGATGATAGCATACTAAAAATACGTTCTTCGACAGGATTGTTAGTATTATTGTTGCTATTGATTGGTAGTGGTGGTTGTGTGTTGCTGTTGTTGGCAGAATGTGTACGATGAGCCATGGGTGGAGAAAGTGCAGGACGAGGAGGTGGTGGCGGTGGTGGCGGATTAGGTCGTGATAAATGTTGTGTCAATGTTGATGGATGTACAACTGCTGCTACTGTATCCTCCATTTCAATAATGTCGTCATTATTCTTGTCATTCAATACATCAGTATCATCTTCTTCTCCGTCAAAATCCCATCCTCTTTCGCCCACTTCATGGTTACTATTTATTGGAGGCCGATTGTTGTTTTTACTATTATCATCCTTCCCATGATAATTATCAGCAACGTGACGAGCATTATCATTATGTGCCATACTTTGGTGAGGAGGTACATTATAGTGTTGTTGTTGAGGTTGTTTATGTGGTATCCTATCCATGATTGTTGCCATAGTCATAGGCTCCTCAGACTTGATATCTATAATATTATCATTCTTAGTATCATTTTCATTATTGTTGTTGAATGTAAAATCAATTTCATCATCATCAAAGTCCCAATTGTCATCGTTGTTCTCTACTGTCTCTTCCATTACATTCATTGGTGCCCCATCGTCTTCTTCGTGTTTGTCTTCGTATGAGTTGTCATTGTCAATTATTGTTGTAGCTGTTGTCACGTCCAATGCATTCATTAGCGATGTATCATTGAATGGCCAACGACCAGTTCCCCCACCACTATAATCCCCGTCTCCCGCCGTGGGATTATTCACTGCTGCTACAGCTGCTGCTATGTTAACAGTGCCATTGTCATTATTTTCGCTATGATTAACATCATCATCGTTGTCATCAAGAGTGACGTTTAAATCATCATCCCATCCACCCCCGCCAATATCATCTCCTCCACCATCATCGTTATAATCATCATCCTTGTTGCTTCCTATTGTTCGATCGAATGAAGATGGAGGAAATGAAGGCGTTGGCGGTGGTTGAAGACGTGGGACTAAAAAATCATCATCATCATTATTAGTAGGAGCTGAATTGGCATTGTTATCATCATCGAGGTGATTTAATAAATTACCAAGAACAAGATCATCCTCCTCCCATCCATATCCACCACAATCAATTTCGTCATCGACTATCATTGCAGTGGTAGCAGTTATTGTGGTAGGTATCTTCTAAAGGTTGTCAACAACTCCTCCCTCAGTGGACTTTCTGTTGTGAATCTTGTATGTCGTGTCTTTTTACAGTTCTACACTAGTGAGTTTCTAACAATAAACCAACAATTTGGTCACGAGGCAAGAGAAAATCATAATGGTCAAAGGCAGGTGATTGGACAAGCTTTTTGAAGGAATTGATGATGAGGGTACTGAAGGCTGAAGGCGTGAGCAATACCTAAACCGAGTTGTTGGATTGTAGTTACGGAACAAGGTGTTGGAGCGTAATGGCTAAGTCCGTAGAATTTTCGGTTATGTTGAGGATGGTCTGCTTGAAGTTGTTTCCATCTCTGATCTGCTTCAATAAAAATGCCGATAGAGGCTGGAAGGGTGGTTGCACGATCGTACATGGCTTTTGCATTGGGTCTATTGGGCTTGAATTGTTTACGTGGGGGTATGGCGGGTGGAGGTGTACCTAAAAATTTTGACGGGTCATGGGACCAAGTCGTCCGTGTGCATCAATGGCTACTGGAGTGATAATCATTTGATTGTGTATTGTGTATTGTGTAGAAGATTACCGATGACGTCATCACCTGAAATTGGAAGGGTTGTTCTGCGGTTATTTGATCGGTTAAGTTTATTCCGTTCATGGTCTTGTAGAGAGAGATCTGCGTTGGCAGTGTAATTTGTGATACAATCTATAGACGATGGAGGAACATGGTTGGAGGGGGGCGGAGGAGTGGCATTGGTAATTGTG
>Ga0247843_1007338_pt1 | contig 13658 bp, 9 predicted proteins | sample LaCruzMarch2017__FD_192420 | JGI IMG/M metagenome (GOLD analysis project Ga0247843, IMG submission 192420) | Freshwater microbial communities from meromictic Lake La Cruz, Castile-La Mancha, Spain - LaCruzMarch2017_8m | ecosystem: Environmental > Aquatic > Freshwater > Lake | place: Spain...
GTTTAAGAATTGGCGGGGCATGACAGATTCGGGAGTGAGACGCATTAAGCGCACCTTGCTCATCAATACGTCTACGGTGCGTTTCTGCGATCAGGAAATGCTAGAGCGCTTCTCAGAGTTTCATCTTTTGAAAGAATACATCGCATCGCGGTCTAAAGAAATAGAGCAATACAATGCCGATTGCGAGATTGATAAGACGTATCCAATAAACGGACGCCACCTTACCAATATTGGGGTGTTTCGAAAATACGTAGAGCAGTTTTTGGAAAACAACCCGAACATCAGTAAAGATGTAAGTCAGGTGGTGCGTCAGCTCAATCCTACTGAGAACGGAATTCCGTTAGAGATTTATTGTTTCGCGAATACCACTGTTTGGATGGATTACGAAAACATCCAAAGCGATATTTTCGACCATCTTATTGCGGCAGCTCCGTTGTTCGATTTACACGTATTTCAGCGCCCCTCAGGACATGATTTCACGTCACGAAATTTAGACTAGCCTTATTCGTATTTGATAACCAAGGTTTTTGAGGTGCGTACAGGTTCACCGCCTTGCTCTCCTGGATTCCATTTGGGCATTGCCCTTAACACACGCTTGGCATCTTCGTCCAAAACGGCATTAACACCTTTCGTTACTTCAATACCCGTAATCTTTCCGTCTTTTTCAACCGTGAAATTGACGTAAACATTTCCTGAAACACCGTCATTCTTTAATACTTCTGGGTAATTCTTATTGCGGTTTATAAACCGAAACATTTCCAAGTCACCTCCAGGAAACCGCGGTGGACTCTCAACCAAATCGAACGCAACAGATTCTTTCTGCACTTTAGCAGATTGTGATTCCGCTATTTCTGAGGATGCTTCGCGCATTGCGGCATTTCTGCTAGCGCTTTCTGCTCGTGCAGGTTCTTCTTTCTTGGCTTTGCCTTTTTTCTTGCTATCTGTGGTTTCCTGCACTGCAGCAGATTGCACTACAACCTTGATTTCATCATCGTCCCGTTCGGTTGGTGCAGCTGCCCCAGCCATATCCAATACTATCTTTTCTGGTTTGGGACTGGCATCAGCAACAGCAGGTTTTTTCTCTGCATCAGCAAGCGCAGCCTTTGCTTTGGCCAACTGTGCCTTTTCTGCTGCGGTTACAATTTTTGGTTCTGGTTTTGCAGGTGTAGCAGTAGTTAGGATTGCCGGTTGTGGTGCATCTTCTACTGACAATAGTTCTTCGGTAAGAGCTACAGTATCTACAACACTAGATTCTGCCACATCTTCTACAACAACTGGAGCTTGGGCAGGCTCCATAATTGGCGTTTCCACTTCAAGGGTATCTGTGGAGGCCATTTGGTGTTCATTCATGTATTTCGAAGCGAAATAAGTGCCCAATCCTAGTGCCATAAGCAATGCAAGGCCCGCAGCTATGCGAAAGAAGGGGAAATTAGAAGCGCTCGAAGTGGATATAATTGAAGTTCCAGTGCGTTCTGCTAAAGTTGCCTTTAGTTCCGAAACCGCCAATCTACGCCCTTGCTGCATGGCTACAAACCCATCCAATGCATCGCGCGTTATCTCGTCTGCATCAGCAATGGCGTCAACAGTGGCTTTGTCGGCCTCATTCAATTTGCCTTCAGCATACAGCATTGTTGCCTCTTCGCTAAGGTTGCCAAAGCCATCCATTAGCGCTACGCTGTTGCCTTTCAAGTCATGTATGTATATCACGTTACTCATGTCCTTTTGTCAACTGTAGTCGGAGATTTCGTTTGCCATTTTGAAGATGACTCTTCACTTCATTGTAGGTAAATCCAGTTTGCTCCTGTATTTCTTCATACGACTTCTTTTCGAAGAAGTACAATTTAACGCATTGCTGCTGCTCGTTTTTGAGTGTTTCTATGGCAGCAAACAAGTTTTTATCCATTTCAATTGCCGACATACCATTCAGATGCATTACATCCTCGGTTTCCATAATTTCTTGTGTAAATCGAGTGTAATCTTCCTGTTTTAAGTTTTGGACCTTCTCTTTTCGAAGCCCCATAAGGCAATGATTCTTGGTTACGGTGTAAATCCAAGGCCGAAAGTCCTCTACATCATGCCTACGCATGTCCGTAAGCACTTTTTCGAACACCTCCATTACAGCATCTTTCGCGCGCTCATCATTTTTCAGATACTTCATGCACACGCCAAACAAAAGATGGGCATAGCGCTGAAAAAGCACCCCCATATAGGTGGCGTCATACGAATACCGGTAGCGTTCTACCAGTTCCCTATCGCTTAGTTGATTGCGATTGTCCGAGTTCAGACTGAACATGGGCGGGTTCTACTGAAAATTAATTGAAAGGTTGTATGGAATACTGAAAATTTCCGCATCTCAAGTTAAACCATCCGGCCGATGTGTCTTGCAAAGTTACCCGTTCACTTTATAACCATTAACACCACAAATCATGAAAACCATTCAAAACATAAACGTGTACGCAATGATACTAATTGCAACGTTACTAAGTAGTGCTGCAAGCGCACAATATGCATCACCGGAAAAGTGCGGTTCTCCTTACCTACAAGTAGTAAGCCCAGAGTCGAATACAACGCGAATACCATTGAAACAAACCACAGCCAATGTCGATATTGCTGGGATAATTGCCAATGTGCTCATCACTCAGGTATATGTGAATGAGGGTGAGAATCCAATAGAGGCCATTTACGTTTTCCCTGGTTCAACCCAAGCTGCAGTGCATGGCATGACCATGACTATTGGAGAACGGAGAATTGTTGCAAAAATTGGAGAGAAACAAAAAGCGCGAGAAAGCTATGAAAAGGCCCGTAGCGAAGGCCGTACGGCTTCGTTGTTGGAGCAGCATCGGCCCAATGTGTTTCAGATGAATGTGGCGAACATTATGCCCAAGGATAGCCTAGTTGTAGAACTGCGCTACACCGAGCTATTGGTGCCCCAAGACGGCATGTATTCGTTTGTCTATCCCACAGTGGTTGGCCCGCGCTACAACGGAGATACAGGTGCCGATGTAGCCTCTGCTACAGGCGGTTGGATTGGCAATCCATACCAAGCGGAGGGCGAATCTCCCTTGTATGCCTTTAACATTAGTGGAACGCTGAAATCGGGTATTCCCATTCAGCGTGCTTCCTGCAAAAGCCATAATCTCGATATTGTTTTTACGGGCAATAGCAATGCTAAATTCGCTCTTCAACCAGGCAATGAACAGAGTGGTAATCGAGATTTTATACTCAACTATCAGCTACGCGGAGATAAGGTTGAATCTGGAGTTTTGCTCTACGAAGGAAAAGAGGAGAATTTCTTTGTTGCTGTAATAGAGCCACCACAGCGGGTTACGCCCGACCAAATTCCTCCTCGAGAGTATCTATTTGTAGTAGATGTTTCGGGTTCGATGAACGGCTTTCCCATTGGTGTATCGAAGGAGTTGATGAAAGAATTGTTGGAAGGATTGCGGCCTGTGGACCGATTCAATGTGTTGCTTTTTGCCAGTGGAAACGCTTCGCTATCGAGAACTGCACTGCCAGCAACAAAGGACAACATTGAAAAAGGCATTCGTTTGGTAGAACAGCAACGAGGCGGTGGAGGCACCCAATTGCTGCCTGCCCTAAAAGAAGCGTTGGCAACCCAGAATGATGATGGTTTTTCGCGAACTGTAGTAATAGCCACCGATGGATATATAGCGGTGGATGTAGAAGCCATCGACTATATCCGTGACAATTTGGGAGAAGCCAACTTTTTCACCTTTGGAATAGGCTCTAGCGTCAATCGCTTTTTGCTCGAAGGCATGGCCAAAGTGGGAAAAGGGGAGTCGTTTGTTTTGACCAGCGAAGCAGACGCTAAAGCTGGGGCCAAGCGCTTTCGCGACTACATTTCTTCGCCCGTGCTCACCAACATCAAGGTGAATGTGGATGGACTAATGGCCTATGATATTGAACCCAAGCATGTGCCCGATGTGTTTGCCGATAGGCCCATCATCATCTATGGCAAATACAAAGGAAAAGCGCAAGGCACCGTTAAGATTACCGGCACTGGGGGCAACGGGCCTTACACCAACACTATTGCCTTGGATGCAAATCGTGTTTCTGCAACCAACGAAGCCCTGCAATACCTATGGGCCCGCAAGCGCATCGAATTGTTGGATGATATTGCCGTGTTTGGCCGTAGTGCCGAATCTGAAAAGGAGGTAACAGCCCTAGGGTTGAAATACGAACTGCTTACCCAATACACTTCTTTTCTTGCCGAAGACAGCGAGGTGCGCAATGCAGGAGGGAAGCAAACTACAGTACCTCAGCCTTTGCCATTGCCACAGGGCGTGTCGGACATGGGAGGCAATCTTATGGGGCAGTCGATACATAATTTGCCATCTAGGGGAGCATCGATGGCGGTTACGTCAGTAGCTGGGGTTCAATCGAATGATGGAGCCGTAGGGTCCGTGAGAGGTACACGAGATCAATCGACAGATACGTATGTAGATGGCATCAAAGTACGTGGGTCTAGCGCTGCAAAGGATAAATCAGAATCCTATAAAGGTCGCGTAGACTTGGGCGGAGTAAGCGCAGAAAAGTCTGCCAGAGCATTGAAAGAGGAGGAGGCTAGGGAGCTTGCTCCTGCCGATGTCATGTCATCGTTTGATTCAGAACAGCGGGAAGAAATTGTGCTCTCTCATGCCGAGATAATGCCATCGTTTGTTGGCGGAGAAGATGCACTGAAAGCCTATCTAAAGCTTCTTCTAAACTTATCCACCGAGGAGGAAGTAACACTAGCCAACCAAGGTTGTGTGGTCTCTTTTGTGGTAGGCACCACTGGAACTATAGCTGATGTGAAGATTTCGAAGTTGATGGATAAGCAATTGATAAACCGAATACTGAAGGTGTTTAAGCAAATGCCCAAATGGAACGAAGGACAAACAGCAGGACAAAAAGTAGCTGTTCGCATGGATTGGACCATGCAGCTGTAGTTGTACAGTTCAGATAACGAAAAAGACCGCCTTGCCTTACCGCTTGGCGGTCTTTGTTTTTAGCTTATCCAACCACAATCCCGTTTCGATAATTACGCCCAAGCGCAGGTTGACAAAGTTTGGATTTTGCTCGCTTTCGCCAAATAAACCCACTACCGAATAGCCCGTGTGCACCGCAGGACTAAATACCATCCCCAAACCAAGATAAGGCTTGATAATGAGCTCGGGGGCTATATGGAGTTTATACGCAAATTCGATACCCAATTCGGCTTGCTCGGTAGTCGATGTCCAACCATCCAACAGCGGACGGTCTAAATCCATAGGAGCATAGATGATGGTGGGGTCGGTTAAATCTTCAACGGCAGCGTGGCCTTTATACTGGTTTATCCAGGTGTATTGAAACGCCAAGGCCAAATGAATTTTTCGGCTGACCTCAAAAATTGTTTTGTGATAAAAACCCATGAAATACATGGTCACATCTTCTTCTACGGCTAGCGTGTGAGGATTTATAGTGTCGCCATTGGTGGCCTCGTAGCTTAGGCTATAGTTGCGAATGGCAAAATTGAAACCTCCCGCCATGGCCAATTTATGGTAGAGCCGCACCCGAATACCACCACCGGCATCCATACCCACACCCCCCATCGATTTGCTGAAAGCGCCTGCAATAGACCCCGGCACCATCAAATGATTGTAGGCTACAGCCACATGCAGTTCGATGCCCAATTTGGGGCCCCAACGCGACATATCGCGCACTTGCTCTTTGGTTACCACTGCGCGCTTCTCTTCTGGTGCGTAGTAGTCGTCCTCTACTTGCGCTAGGGCAAACAACGGAAGCAGCGATAGAAGAAGGACAGCTAGGTATTTCACGTCCTCAAAGTAACGGCAAAATGGTTATCCGTTTTTGCAGCCTATACGATTGACAAGACAGGCAGAACACGGATGGAACAGATACAACTGATATTGACTGATTTTTAGGGTAGGGAGGACGCTACCGAATAAACAGCTCTGATGTGGTAGCGAGGACGCTACAGAATAATAGGCCCTAGAGAAAGACCCTCGCGCCAGCTTCGGACACCCTCGCTCAGGTGGGTGAAATTTTTTAATTCAATTATTTTCTTGGATGGCAAAAAAAATACTCTCTGAAAAAAATTAATTGTAGCGTTGGCTTGTACGTTTTTTAATAGTGTATTTTTTAGTATAGTGGCTTGAATGTGTTTATAAAGTCATTTACAATTTGTCTTGCCATTCCTGCATATTCTTCATCATCATTTGTGAATTTTTTTAAGCGAATCATTTCTCTTTTTAGAACCTTGTCAAAAACAACTCTCTTGTCTTTAAAATCTGGCTTACTCATGCTATCATTTAAGTTGGTAACTGCTTCAAGAACTCTTTGCATTTGGGCAGTGATTTCAATATAAACTTTTTCTCTCGCTTGAACTAATGGCATCCGTTGTAAGACATAAATAGCAATTGATTTTTCGGCCATTTGAAAATCTTTTCCTGTCGTTACTTTTGGTTTTATGACACCTACTGATTCATATTTAAAATAGTTTTCAGGTTTTTCAATACATGGATTAATGAGCAATCTGTTTTGTTCTTCGGCTGTTATATTTTTTGTATAAGTTTTGTGAGATTGAATGTGTTTGAAACCATTGTCCAAAGGGAATTGATTCATCTTACCCATCGTTTCCTTTTCCAGTTTGCCAAAAATTAGATGTTTGAGTTTTTGATTGCAGTTCCGACATGAAAGCAAAAGATTTGTCCAGTCAGCCGCTAACCAATAGTAGCCAGGTTTTTTATTTGGAGTGGCTTCTTCAATTTCTCCTTTAGGTCTGAAATGCTCTACATCGCCTGAATACACATGTAAAAATCTGCTTTCGCAATAAGCACACTTTCCTTTGAAGAGTTCTATCAACGCATCTTTTACATCAGGCTCTGAATAGGCAGAGTAAGTCATTTTATCAAAATCACCATCGTTGGCAAACTGAGTGTTTTTCTTAGTTTCCCTTTTCCCTTTCTTAGTTTCATCAATTAAAATGTCAGGGACTTTTACTCTATTTCTATCTACAAAAATCATTTCAAGTCTTGTCGTTATTTAAAGTTTCCCAAATAGACTTAACTCTTTCCTTTGCTTCTTCTTTTAATTCTGCCAGTTTGAATGAATCTTTTTTCTTAGCCAATAATTCATCTATGACATAAATTGCAAGCTCTTCTCTGAGTGTATCACCAAGGTATTTCATCTTTGGAATTTTATCGCTCAAATCAAGTTTACGATTTTCTTCTTCGCTTGATAGTTTGTCTTTTGCTAATAGAGAATAATATTCATTAAATGTTTTTTCTGTGTCGGGGTCAACTGCACTGTGAAGTCCAAAGAATGGAGAAGTCAGTATTTGGTCAACTCTTAAAGTTGCAGGGTCTGGTAAATCGGTTATGGCATAAATATTTTTATCCCAGTCTTTTGTTAGAACTGAAACTTCTCCTTGCTTTAACCCTCTCAAGCAAAGTGGCTCATGTGTTGTTACAATAAATTGCATTCTTGGGAAAGTTCTTCTTAATTGTGAAACTACTTCCATCTTCCACCTTGGATGCAGGTGAGTTCCAATTTCGTCAATCAAAACAATTCCCTCAGCAATGTCATAAGTTATTTTCTCACTTACGAAGGAAGCCATAATATCCACTGCGAGAGCATACACACTTTGGTATCCATCACTTAATTCATCAATGTCAATTTGAGAATCTTCGTTTTGTATAAAGACTTTTCCCCTTTTAATGTCTCGCTTAATTATATCATCTGATTCACGAATCATTAGGTCTTTTAAGGTAAGGGCAGCACGCTGAAAGTCATCTTCTTTTCTGTCAAGTAGCCATTTGTCAGCGTTTGTTAATGACACTGAGTAATCAAATAAATTTTGTGCTTTTATGCCCCCTTGTTTAAATTTTTCTGGTGAAAGCTTTCTCTCTTTCGGAAGTAACCTTACTGAACCATAGCCAATCAAATTCGCTATAGGATTTTTTATACTTGAGGTAACTTTCTTGTCGTTGAAAGTTACTTCAATTGGTTTTTCTTCTCCTTTTAAAAATAATTTTATGAACCCAGTTTCCTTATTTCGTTGGAGTAAGCTTGAAGCGACTAACTTTATTTTATCAAAATAGTTTTCTCCACACAAGGCTATAGTTATTGCTTTCAGAATTGAGCTTTTACCAACTCCATTTTCACCTAAAAATAACAACCATGATTCGGTAGATAATTCTGTCTCTGTTTTTCGGATTTCTTTTTGATTATTAAAATCTATATTTAAATCTGAAAAACATTTGAAGTTATGCAACTGAATTTTTTCAATGTAAACATGTTTTATATCCTCTAAATTGATTGTGTCTTCAATTAAATCCTTTTCTTTCTGTGATAAGGTATCAACATCAAATTGTTTTGTTTCATAGGCGATTTTTCCTAAACTAACAGTTTCCATTTCAGTATAAATTTCTTCATACTGCTTATTCGCTAGGTAACTTTGCAATTCAGTTCTGCCACCTAACCATTTAGAAAGATATTGCCGTTGAATGGCAACATATGGTTGGTCTGCAAAATTGGTAAAGAGCACTTCCCATCTTATCGCAATTTCTTTTAACTTTTTTTTGTCCCTTCTTTTCCTATTCCACAGCGACAACATCTCATTACAATCTCTGATAAGTAAATTCAAACTTTCAAGTCTTGCAGCAACTAAGTCAGCACGATTTAATTTAATTATTTCAATTGTAGTTTTTCCTTTAGATGTCAGAAAATCCACTTTTCCTTTTTCATCATACACCAAATGTTCTTCGGGTTTATCATTACAAGGGTCAATCAATAATGCCTTTTCTTCGAATTGAATGGTAGGGTATGGTGCTAGAATTTTAGCCCTTTTTCCTTCAACTGGAAACCAACTTGATTTAAAGCGGTTACATTTTTCGCATGAAAAATAAAGATTTCCCCATTCGTAAGTTAGCCACCAATAATGTTCTCTTGAAAAATCTTTTTCAAGTCCTCTTGCATTGCTTTTTGGTCTAAAGGTGTCAATATCTCCTGTTGTAGAAACAGAGGGGAGAGGTGATTCACAATAGGCACATTTATTTTTAAAAAGTGGTCGTAACGAAATCATTAAGTCTTTCCTTAATTTTGGTTCAAAGGCTCTTACATACCTTTCCTGTGACCTTGAACTTTCTGGACGACTGTAAAATTCCTTCAGTCGTTCTTTTGCAATTTGCATTTCCCTTGAATCAAAAATTTGGGGAATTGGAACACTATTTCTATCTATATATATCATTTGATTAGCGCCTTAGCGAATTTTTCAAGAATGATTGAACTCGGATGAACTGAAAGAGAAATTAATTTATTTGCAAGTGCGACTGGAATTATTGCGTTATCATACATATCACTTTTTAACTTTTCAATGTTCCAAAGAATTACATCAAGGTTTCTGAAATCAGACTTCTGCGGATTAAGAACTATACATTCGTTTTCAACTGGAATTGTAATTACATACATTCTCCCATCAATGGATTTGAAAATCAATTTAGCACTGTAATAAGAAGTTCGTGCATAAGGGTCTGGTGTGTCGGGGTCGTTAGGTAGAATGTAGCTATAAATATGTTTGTTGTTTAAAAGAAATGCTTCCCCAGGTTTTAGCAAGTCCTTTATTTCATCTGCATGTTCTACAAAAGCTCCTGACTTTTCTAAACCTGCAAGAAATAAATTGTTGTTGGCAAAAAGAAAATTGCAAAGCCTCCTCACGGGTTCGTGCATGTTTGCAGTCTGTCCGAAAAAAGCAAGTGGTCCATCTTTGATAAATAAAAAATGATTGAGCAAATCAGGTTTCAGATTTCTTATGCTCTTAATCGTATGAATAATATTCATCTGCTCAATTAAATTCGTCAAGTAGCCTAAGATTCCCTCAGCCCCTAATTCATCATCAATCGCTTCATGCAAACGAAAAATATCAGTAATAAAAATATCGTGGTTACAAGTCTTGCAGGAATTTGAAATGTAATCGGAATTGAAATCTGTTCTCTTTATTGTAACATTTCTCTCATGACAATGAGGACAACTTGAAAGATTGTATTCATCAGTTGGAGAATCATAAAGTTCAAAAATTAACCAATGAATCGTTTCTAAAAAATTTGTTCCATCATCTCTTTTTTTAAAGAAATCATAAATCGTTCTTCTAATGGAATGAGTAAGGGTAAGATTTTTTTTGTAGGCAACATTCTTTGTAGGCAACACCAACTTTGACCGTTCAAGGTCTTTGATTTTTGACATCGCCTCTCTTGAAATGAAAGGCATATCAGAAATTTCGTCAAGGTCTTTTGTGTTCAACAAAAGTTCACCGAACTGAAAGAAAGTAATTAGCGATGATGGAAATGTTTTTTTTACCGGAACTGTTGAATAGCTTCCATCAATAGCGATGATGTGTTCAATAGGATTTTTTTCTGGATACTCAATTGTAACAATCAGTGCAGGGTCTAAAGTAATGTCCTCTTTATCCTTTGGATATTCGCAATCATTGATAAACGCTTTTACATCCTTATCATTTATGATATGGGAATGAGAAGATTTACTTGCTAACTCATCAGGTCGTTTACCGTATTTGCTACTATATGCCATTTCTTATACTGAGAATTTATCAATTTGAACTGGCACAACAAAAGGGTTTGAATATGTTTTCATTCTTACAAATCCCTTATCGTTCTTCGCACTAAACCGAACTAAAGAATCTGCAAAATCATTGAAGTCATAATATTTCCGTAGCTCTTTTATTTCATCCTCATTATTCAAATGAGCAATAAACCAGTTCTGAGTATTTTTAAGAATGTTGGAACTTATTGAGCTTACCTCTTGGGTCGCATACACCATTCCTAAATTTAGTTTAGCTCCTTCCTTTGCGATACGATTATAAATTTGACTTAAATCTTTGTCGTCTTTTTTTGGAAAAAGATTGTGTGCTTCTTCAAAATAAAACTGAATGAAATTGTTTGGAGTAGCATCTGTAAATCTCAGCATGGAATCGCTGAATATTTTTTTACAGATTCTTTCAGAGAAAACTCTTTGCAGCGTTGGGTCTCCTTGTGATAAATCAATAATCACTATTCCTCCGTTTCTCACATGGTTCAAAATATCAACTTCAAAAGATGCATCAGTAGTGCTTGTGTGCATCCTTGAAACTCTTTTGAATTTGTCAAAACCACTTACAGATTGACCGTTTTCCTTTTTCTGTGTCAAGAAAACCATAAGCGTTTTCATTTCATCAGTAAACCAATCCTTACCATGTTTTTGTTTGTAGACAATAAATTCTTTTTCTGTTCTGTTATCCCACGCACACAAGAACCAATTTTCTGCTTCATCAACACTAACACCTTTGTCAATGTTAATTGATTTGTATTTGCTGTCAACTATTTTTTTGAGAGTTGCATCACATTTGAATTTCAACTTAAAGCCTGTAGGAACGGCAAACCCTGCTTTGTTTAAACAACAAGAATAAATGGCTTTAATTTTATTGTATCTCGTCCATTCGTTGTTAAACTCTCCCTCAGCAATTTGAGGTTTGATCAAGTCAATCACTTTTAAACTTGTAATGTAATCTCCTGAATCGTCTTCCAGTGCCGAACAGATATAACCGAAACCTGTTTCAATATCTTTAAAGAAATTCACCTTCATTATTTTGAAGGTAGTGTCAGCTTTTTCAAGGATGCTATAGCGTAATGTATTGTATTTATACTTTTCAAAAATCGCTGTTCCTTCGTCCTGTAAATTTTTGTTGGCGTATTCTCCGTTTATGTCAAAAATCAATTGACCTACTGGGAATTTTGGAGCTCCGCTATCATCAAATGATTTCAAGTTTTCTTCTAATGTTTCCTTTTTGCTGTCAGTGATTTTATTTTTTGCTTTTGAAGAAATCTGTGCAGTTGCTTCAATTAATTTTTTTACCGTGTTTGATTTACCCGTTCGTGTCATACCAAACAAAGCACTTCTCTTTCCTAACATGTCGGCAGGATGAATGTAAACTTCTGCTGATTCGGTTTTATTCTGAAAACGTAAACTTGAACTATATCTGACTTTGCCAATTGAAAATTCTGTGTCGTTCCCAGGAATTATTTCGGGTGAATCTCTTTGGTTGACAATGAAACCAAGAACATCTTTGTTCACTTTGTAAACGCTGTAATGATGCGATGAATAAAAATTTTCTAAGTCAGCACCAAATTCAACATGCTTCTTGCTTCTGTAAAATGTTCCAAGAACTCTGCATTCAAGTCCAGAAAAACTAAATTCATATCGTGTGAAGTCGTCAAGCTTTGAAGTCTTTCCTGAGGTTGGTAAATTGTCCTTATAGTATTCAATCATTGAACTGATAACTGCACTGTCCGTTGGCAATTTTGCAGGTGCTAACGCTCTCAATAAAATTGCTTCTTCAACTGTTTCTTCATTGTCGTAAAACGCTAAAAGAAAAGTTCCTTGTGCAATTCCCTTTACTCGTTCTTTATCGTCATCGCACACTAAAACATTTGCTTTGTTGTAGTCCAACGCAAACGGATGACCAACGAAGAGGTTAGCTTGTTTGCCGTCTTTCAAGGGGTCAATAGAGAGTATGTCTTTTATTTTGTCTAACGTGCTCATTTGGATAATTTGACTAATGGTGAATTTAGACTAGGTTCTTGAAATCGTATTACTGCTTGCTCTACATATTCAGGTTTTATTTCAAATGATAACCACTTTCGTTTTAATTTCTCAGCACAAAAACCTGTCGTGTTGCTTCCCGAAAACGGGTCTAACACTAAATCGTTTGGGTCAGTAAGAAACTCAATAAAGAAATTAACTAATCCACCTGACATTCTTGCTGGGTGAGGAATTACTTTTTTTTCTCTACAATTAGTTAAGAAAAAATCATTCGAATTGGTATTTGAAAAACTGAGTACGCTGTGAGGAAGCCTAACATCCCTGCTCTCATCTAATTGTTCCATCTCAAAAAAATTATGAGCAATACTTCCACCATAATCTTTCAAGAAGCCTTTTTCACTTATGTTATGTTCAGAAGGTCTTTTTCCTGAATTGTATTTTTGTTTTTTTAGTAATTGTTTCATGCTTTGGCTGTAAGGTCTTAGCACATTACTATTATCAGCCTTAGGGAAATCATTTTTAGCAATCCACCATACATGTGTGTAACTATCAACTGTTCGAAGACGATTAACCGTTACCCACTGCGCTGGAGATGGCAATTTAGAAGGGTTGTAACAAATGAATTCCTGAATTAGTCTAAGATTTGCTTTTGGATGTTTAACCAATCCAAATAAGCATTCAAGATGAAGTAAAGATTGAACAGGTCTTTCAGGTTCCCATGAGTTGCCTATTTCAATAATCAAAGAGCCATCATCAGTGAGCAGGTCTGAAAAAATAGGTGCCAATTCCGTAAACCATTTTTGATATTCTTCTCCTTTTTCATTTCCATATTTCTTTTTACTATTCAAAGGAAAGGGTGGAGAAGTGATTATCAAATTCACTTTCCCCTTTAATGACTTGTGTAAATCACCACTCAATAAATCTATTGAATCACCTACAATTAATTTCCCCTTTTTAGATTTGTATAATTTCATCTTCAATTAAGAGTGCTGTTTTGAATTTCTTCAAATTTATATTTGTCAAAATACGTGAATAGTTGTTTCTCGTTGTCACAAATGTCATTC
>Ga0247843_1007340_pt1 | contig 13657 bp, 9 predicted proteins | sample LaCruzMarch2017__FD_192420 | JGI IMG/M metagenome (GOLD analysis project Ga0247843, IMG submission 192420) | Freshwater microbial communities from meromictic Lake La Cruz, Castile-La Mancha, Spain - LaCruzMarch2017_8m | ecosystem: Environmental > Aquatic > Freshwater > Lake | place: Spain...
AAATTGGTCGATAGCTACAATCTGATTTAGTTTGTACTTAGCTTCCAAAATTTTTGCGTCCCTATTGAAACTCTCTAGTGAACATGAGATATAGACGATTTTTTCTATATTATCAAACTCCAAAATCTTCTTTACTTGTTCCAAAGCTCCAGCCCTTGGTGGGTTTATAACTATTATTTCGAAGTCTTTAAGCTCTTTGTCCAGCGGGTTGTAGTGAAGGTCTCTTTGGGAGACGTCAGTGCGGTTATTCAATGTCATTCCTGCGAAGGCAGGAATCTCTCTACTTATATTTTTTTGAAGCTTCGCTTCAAAATTAGATCCCTGCTTTCGCAGGGATGACAATAGCGCCCCAAGCGCATTCTTATCGCTCTCGAATCCTGAAACGCTAAAGCCCGCTTTTATAATAGGAATTGTATATGTCCCTCGCCCACAAAAAAGATCAGCAACTCTTTTTGTTACGTCTGTTCCTATATATTTCAAAACTAAATCAGAAAGCAATCTATCTGAATCTTTTGTTGGTTGCAAAAAGCAATCAGCTTCTACAGCAACTTTTTCACCTGCGAATGTGACGTAGGGCGCTTCCTCGTCAGCTTTTACGTCATTGCGAAGGAGCGTTTGCGACTGTGGCAATCCATCTTTAATGTCATTCCTGCGAAAGCAGGAATCTAATTCAACATTTTTTTGAAGCTGCGCTTCAAATTTAGATTCCTGCTTTCGCAGGGATGACATTGGGGTGGCATTAATGACCATCTGTTTATTATGACTATAAACCAAACGAATCACGCCTAGTTTGCCAACTAATGAATTGAGCTTACCTCTATTTCTTTCATTAAAAATATCTTTGCTCTCCAGCAAAATTTTAACATCAATACCATTATCAGCCAGAAGCAGAAAAACCTCGCCAGAGTCAGAAGGCTTTGTAATGCTTTCTAATAATTTTCTGATTTCTGGCAAAAGGCTTGAGAGGCTATTCTCTGCTGCAATGCAGGAATCAATATTTACAATTTTATCAGACCTATAGCGATAAAACCCGAAATATAGCCCCTTCTCACTATTACTAAATACGAGGTTTAATCTTCTACGAAGTGGGTTTTGAGGGGTAAGGAGTTGGGTGTCGTTGCTAGCAAGCGTAGCGATGTGCGACAACCCATCTTCAATGTCATTCCTGCGAAAGCAGGAATCTAATTCAACATTTTTTTGAAGCTGCGCTTCAAATTTAGATCCCTGCTTTCGCAGGGATGACAATGGGATGGCCTTTTTGATGCCTTTTGCCTCGCAAGATTCCGGATCAGCATTCGCTGCGCTCACTTGTCCGGAATGACAGGTCCTCTTAAACTCATTATAATCATCTTCATTCAAATGCTGGAGCAAACACCCTCCGCAACGCTCGTAATATTTACATTGCGCGGTAACTCTTCTTGGCGAGGTCTCAATAACGTCCTTTAAGATGTAGTTTTCTTTGCCTCTGTATGAGTGCTTTTCGTACTCTACAAGCTCGCCAACTAAAGTATATGGGAGTTCTACTCCTGAATCTGTAACTCCTACACCATTTGAGTTTAATCTTACAATTCTAGCCTGCCGGGTTTCAATTAATGCCATAAATACTTTACTATAATTTTGTGAACGCAATATAGCATTTAATTAGATAATAAAAAAGGGATTTGGCATTACACCAAACCCCTTATGTATAATAGATTATAGATAATAAATAAGACTTAGACCTTAATCACCTGTAAGATCTATAATCTCTGCTACTCCTAAAGGTTTTACCCCTGACTCATCGTGTACATCGTCAGATGCAAACTCTTCAGCTAAAAATGGAACAGCTGCTAATCCAAATAAAACCTTAGCTGCCGCTGCTTCTTCAGCTGCAACCGCTCTTTCAGCAGGATGTTCAACTTGCTGACTATTATCAGCTTCTCTTTTTCTCTTGCTGCCAGCGAGTGGTCCTCGTGATTCTCCCACAACACTTGTAGCTCCTGCGGCAGATACTCCTTCATCTACAGCTACTAAACCACCTTCTTCTAAAGAAAGAGCTTCAACTATGACTGTATGACCTTGTTTAATTGCTAGCATCATTGGTGTACACCCATCTTTGTTTTTTAGATTAACATCAGCACCATTTGCAATTAGAAGTTTCACTAGCTTAACATCTTTTCTTATAACAGCAAAATGCAGGAGAGTATCTTGCTCACTATCAACTCGAACATCGATATCAGCTCCTGCTGCTTTAAGCAAACGTACTATTTCAGAATGCCCACGATAAGCTGCTAATATCATTGGTGTTCTCCCACCTTTGTCTTTTAGATTAAAATCAGCATTATTTTCAATTAAGATTTTTACTAGATTAAAATCACCTTTAAAAGCAGCCTGATGTAGGAAAGTAGGCTCCTGCTTATGAGTACTTCGATAATCGATATCAGCTCCAGCTTCTTTTAACAAACCTACTATTTCAGAATGACCTTGCAGAGCTGCTAACATCATTGGTGTACTCCCACCTTTGTCTTTTAGATTAAAATCAGCACCTTTAGCAACCAAAGCTTCCACACCCTTAATATTACCAACTTTTGCAGCTAGATGTAAAAAAGTCTGACCTTCTTGATATATATTATTTATCTGATCATCTGGAACAAGCCTAGCAACAATTTCAAAATGCCCACCTTGAGCTGCTAACATCATTGGTGTACACCCACCTTTGTCTTTTAGATTAATATCAGAACCTTTAGCAACCAAAGCTTCCACACCCTTAATATCACCATGCATTGCTGCCATATGTAACCAGGTCTCACCTTTATTATTTATAATATTTATCACATGAACTGGTAAAAGTTTGGCAACAATATCAAAATGCCTACCTTGAGCTGCTAGCATGAATGGTGTGTACCCACCTTTGTCTTTTAGATTAATATCAGAACCTTTAGCAACCAAAGCTTCCACACCCTTAATATCACCACGCATTGCTGCCATATGTAACCAGGTCTCACCTTTATTATTTATAATATTTATCACATGATCTGGTAAAAGTTTGGCAACAATTTCAAAATGCCCTAGCTCAAACGCTAACTTGAACGAGGTTTTACCCATATTATCTCGTACTTCTACATCAGCGCCAATTTTTATTAAATTTGCTACTGCGTTAGGACTACCTTGCATTACTGCCAAATGTAAATGAGTATAACCTTGATCATCTTTAGCATTGATATCAATTCCTAGTTCTTTAAAGAACGCATCCAATATTTTTTTTGCTCCACTACATGCCGCTAACATTATTGGAGTTAAGTCATTATATTTTACATTTAAGTCAGCACCATTTTCTACTAAAGCTTTCACCTCAGAGACTTTATGAAGATTCACAGCCCTATGTAAAATAGTCTCGCCGCGCTCGTTATAACAGATTGATGTATCTGCTTTGTGGTCTGCTAAGATTTCTCTAAATATTTCACTATATCCTCTTTGAAAAGCAATAAATAAAGGAATTTCTAATACTCCATCAAAGTTCATTGGAGAATTAATAGTTGATGTTTTTAAATGCGCTGCTAATGCTTCTTTAAACGAATCTTCTGATTTACAATCAAATCGAACTTTTTTTGACATAATAAACTCTTTAAAAAATTAATAAAGAACTAATAACAAATATTTATGTTTCTGTCAAGTTGTTTTAGTTTTTTTAACTCTTGTTTTAAGTGTTTATTTATGAAATTGACTTCTTTAGCTCTAAATATTGAGCTTAATAAATGCCATATACCCTGAATAGGAAAACATAATCATCAGCTACTTCTTTTAAATAGTCGAAACGACCAGAAGCACCGCCATGCCCTGCGGACATGTTTACATTTAAAAGGATTAGATTTTTGCCAGTATTATTGGCTCTTAGCTTTGCAACCCATTTTGCAGCTTCCCAGTAAGTTACCCTTGGGTCGCTAAGTCCCGCAGTTACATAAATGTTTGGATAGGATTTTTTGGTAACGTTATCGTAAGGCGAATAGGTGATCATATAATCAAAATACTCTTTATCCTTAGGATTTCCCCATTCCTTGAATTCACCTGGTGTTAAAGGCAAAGTCTCGTCTAGCATTGTGTTAACAACATCAACAAATGGAACATGCGCAATTGCTGCTTTAAAAAGCTCTGGAGCGTTGTTTATTGCATAGCCAATTAACAAGCCCCCTGCACTACCGCCCGCGATAGAAATCTCGCCTGATTTTGTATATTTTTTATCTGCCAAAAATTTTGCACAGGATATAAAGTCTTCAAAAGTATTTTTCTTTGTTAAAAATTTGGCATCTTCATACCATTTATAACCCAAATCATCACCACCTCTTATATGGGCTATTGCAAACACAAATCCACGATTGGCAAGCGTTACTGCTGTATTTCTAAAGCTAGGAGGTACTGCGTAGCCGTATGAGCCATAGCCGTATAAATAAGCAGGGTTTGAGCCATCATTTTTGAATAAAGATTTTTTGTAGAATATGGTCACAGGTACAAGCGTGCCTTTATTATCAGCCCATTTACGTTCTACAACATATTCATCTGGGTTAAATCCTGATGGGATTTCCTGTTGCTTTAGCAGTGTTAGCTTATCTTCAGGAAAATCGTAGCTATATGTACTATCTGGGCGCTTTAGGGATGAATAATTTACCCTAATATCATTTTCTTCATAGTTTGTGGAATAGGCACTTGCTGTAAACGCTTCATCTGGGAATGATATTTTGTGAGAAGTAGAAGTGCTACTTGCCAGACTATATACATCAATCTCAGGAAGCGCATTATTCTTATAATTTGCTATTAGGTAGTCGTTTGTAACGTCAAATGAGCTTAGGTATTTGGATGCGTCTTGTGCCAAATATTCTTCCATATTTTCTTCTGATGGGCTTGCGTCACTTATGCGAGCTATTCTAAAATTCGGGCCTTTATCATTTGTGTGAATATACAAATACCCACTTGAATGATCGATATTATAAAAAACTTTCTCCTTACGGCTCAGAAGTTTTATCGGCTTAAAGTCTTTATCATCCATTGAAAAATAATATATTTCAGCTGAATCATGCCCTGATGATTCTATAAAAAAGTATTTCTTACTTGAGGATTTATTTATTCCAAGGCGGTATAGAGTATTGGTCTCGTGCATGATTAGCTTATCTTGCGCTGAATCTGTTCCTAATTTATGAAACATGATTTTATCCTGCCTCCAGTTTTCACTAACTGGAGTGTAGAAGAATCCTGATTCGTCTTCGTGCCACTCTGCAGAACCCAAAGTTTTTGGAATTGTTTCTTTAAGTAACTCGCCTGTTTCTAGGTTTTTTAAGTAAATGGTAAATTCCTCATTACCTTCATAATCAACTGAATATGCTAATAGTTTTTGGCTTGGCGAAACTGACATCGCAGATAGCTTTGTAAATTTTTTATCCTTTGCCAGCTCGTTTACATCTAGGAATATTTCTTCCTTTGCATCCATAGAGCCATTTTTACGGCAATAGATAGGATAGTTTTTATCTTCTTCAGTACGGGTATAGTAGTAATAATTCTTTTTCTTTGTAGGAACGGAAGAATCGGTTAGTTTTATTCTACCAAGTAATTCTTTGAATATTGCCGTTTTTAAATATGTATCTTGATCAAAAAAATTCTTTGAATATTTATTTTCATCTTCTAAATAAGAGAGAACTTTTTTGTCCGTTACATTTGGCCATTTTCTATCACGCAGCCAATCATAATCATCAACTATTTCTTTATTATGAATTGTATAGCTATGAGTTATTTTTTCAGCGATTGGTGGCTGCATGTTTTGTTCTCCAAGATTGTTAAAAAGGATGTAAAGAGATAGTAGTATTAAAATTGATATAGTGATTTTTGTTTTTGTTTTCATGGTGGTTTTGGTTGTTGTAAGAAAAAGTCGTCATAGAGTTATTCTTTATGTCATTCCTGCGTAGGCAGGAATCTAATTTGAAGCAAAGCTTCAAAAATAAAAAGAGAGATCCCAGCTTTCGCTGGGATGACATAATGAGAATGGCTAGCGCCATCAATACTGGACTCAAGCGGTATGCTATCGCATACCGTGGAGTGACGGCTATTTTACTAATCTTCCTTCAAATACTTTTCCGGATCCACAGTCGCATTATTTGCTTTTACAGCAAAATGTAGCATTGGTTTTTTAGCATCACCTGTTTGCCCGACTGTACCAATTTCTTCACCCGCTTTAATATTTTGCCCTTTGGAAACTGTTGTTAAACCAAGATGAGCATAAGCCGTTTGGAGATTACCTGTACTATGCTTAATAATAACAAGTTTTCCGTATTTTCCAGCTTCTTTTACAACAGTTACGATACCAGAAGATGCAGCAACTACTGGCGAGCCCAATTTAGCCGCAATATTAATTCCAGGGTTAGAAACGCCGTCTATCATTGCTCCATATTTATCAGAAATTTCGCCATTTGTTGGCATTTGAAGAATCCTCTCTGAAACTTCTGCGGGTTTTTGTATTTCAGCAGGTTTCACTGTCTCTTCTTTTTTGTTCTCTTCCTTTTTGACTTCTTCTTTTTTAGTTGGCTTTTTTTCTACTTCTTCTTGCTCATCTTCAATTGAATCAAGCTCTGCTTCAATATCTCTTTCTTCCTCTACCTTCTTCTGTTTTTTAGCTGCAACTGGTTTTGGATCTTCCTCTTCTTCTGCCTCTTCTGTCACATATTTCTTGCGAGGCTTATCATCTGAATTTTTATCTCGAAGAAAATTACCTTGTTCTTCTTTTTCTTCTTCTTTAAAAGACTTAGAAGCTATTTTATCTGAGTTTTCCGCGCCAAGTAAAGAACTTGTTCGAGATCTAGACGCACCTGCTGCTCCACTAGGGCTTGAACCATACTCAATAGGAGCTGGCTCTTGCGTAGCACAAGCAGAAATTGCTAAAGCACAAAAAGTGCCTAGCAATAATTTAAAATGATTGTTTGTTTTTTTCATATAGTTTCTCTAACCCTTTTAGAAGCTTGTTGAAAATCTAAAGCTGAAACGTTTTGTTTCGTCGAATTTTGTTTTTTTAATAGGTATTGCATAATCAAGCCTGATTGGTGCAAAACGTGTTATCCAAACTACTCCAACACCAATACTCATTCTTGGCGCTGTTGAAGTGTTTATGCTGTCTTTATTGTAGTTAGGGGATTTATCAACATCCCAAAGGCTTCCAACATCAGTAAACACAGAACCTTGAACGTTAAACTCTTTTGGTAACCCAACAGGAAAAAGTAATTCAAGAGTTGCTGTATACCATTTTTGACCGCCTAGCGCCTCTCCTGTTGTTTTATCACGAGGACCAATACCCGCATCATCAAAACCTCTCAAGCTAAACCCACCAAGATTCATTCTATCACTCATTCTAACTTTTTTACCGCCATATCCATGAATCATTCCAACATCACCTGAAAGCTTTATTGTGAAGTCGTTATTATAGAATGATTTGAATATTTTAAAGTCAGCTTCGTGCTTCATATATTTAGTGTCGCCACCTAGACCCGCATCTGTTTCAGTTACAGAAACAACATAACCATTTTTAGGTACAACGACAGAGTCGGTTTTATCATATGTTAGAGAGTTCGATATAGATGATGTAACAAACTTACCATATTGCTCTCTTACAAATATTGAGGCAACGTTTTTAGAACCACCAGATAGCTTATCTTCTTTAATTGTATAAGCTATATCGTGCCTTAAGTCTGTTGCTACTTCATAACCAGCTCTTGTTTGCAAACCATAAGTTCTTTGAGCGTATGGTAGGTCTTCACTACCAACTTTAGACTCATTATTAAAGAAGGTTGACCCTACTAACAAATCTCTATCCATGAAATATGGATCTGTAACACCAATATGGTAGGATACTTTTTTACGGTATTTTTCAACACCAGCTACTAAATATTTTCCTGTTCCAACCAAGTTTCTTTCTACAAAGTTCAGTTTTCCCACAGGACCTTCTGAAGAATTGTAACCTACTTCGAATGATATTGAAGAGGTAGATTTTTCTTCAACCGTAATATTTACATCAGCTTTATTATTTCCTTTTGCAGATGCAACAGACTCAACTTTTAAAGTTTCAAAATAATCAAGATTCTTGATATTTTGCTCACCTTTATTAATTGTAGTTCTATTAAATAAATCACCTTCATTTATTTTTAGTTGTCTACGGATTACATTGTCCCTAGTTTTAAGGTTTCCAGATATATTTATTTTATCTATATAAGTTTTTGAACCTTTTTCGATAACGAATTTAACATTTACTTGTTTTGAATCTCGGTTTTTTTCTTCTTCAGGATTAATTACAGCCCCTGTATAACCAAGATCGGCAAGTTTATCATTTATTTTTTCGCAAATATTTTCAAGCTCAATTGCGTTATAATTAGCGCCTTCTTTAACAGTTATAAGATCACGGAATTGCTCTGCATCAATTTCCTTTATCATGCTTGATAAATCGACTGAACCAAACTTATATTTTTCACCTTCTTCTATTGTATAGGTTAGTGTGAAGTTTTCACGAGTTGGCGAAAGTTCAGCAATACCTGAAATAACTCTAAAATCAGCATATCCTAATGAGGCATAAAAACGCTTTAGAAGATGTTTATCATACTCAACTCTATCTGGGTCATAAGTATCGCTTGTATCCATAAATCTAAACCAAGCAGATTGCTTTGTTAGAATTATTGACCTTAGTTCACTATCTTTATAGTTTGTGTTACCCACAAAGTTTATATATCTAACTCCAGTTTTAGGACCTTCTATAATATCAAAAATAATCTTGGAACGATTATTTTCAAGCTTTTCAACCTTAGCATTCACGCTAACTGCGAATCTTCCTGCTTTACGGTATATATCCTTAATTTTTTCAACATCTAGCTTGATGTAGGCATTATTTAGAGATGTTCCTTGGTGCGATAAAATTTCTCTATTTATTGTAGATGATTTAACTCTTGAATTACCATTAATTTCAACTTTTACAACAAGAGGCATTTCAGTTACATGAACGCTTAACAGCCCATTTGAAAACCTTAGTGAAATATCGTCAAATAAATGGGTTGAATATAATTCTTTAATTGATGTATTTTCTTTCTCAGAAGAATATTCATCACCCTTTTTCAGTGATAGGTAATTAATAATAGTCTCTCTTTCGATTCTATTATTGCCTGAAACTTCAATGTTTTTTACCTTTTCCGCATAAGCCGACACGCCTGTTAACATAGAGCTCACAAGCAAAGCCGAACAAAAATAACTGATTTTAGATTTCATAATTTACACATCCTTAACTATCTATATATTAAAGCCTTTATATCATTTGAGGTAGAAATTACAAACAGAAAAATCACTATCATCAAACCTATTTTGTTGAATAGTGATTGCGCTGCCTTGCTTGGTCTTTTTCTTGTAATAATTTCATACAAGCAATACATAATATGCCCACCATCAAGTATTGGGATCGGCAGTAAATTTACAAACCCTATATTTATAGAAAGCATAGCAATATAAAGCAGAAAGTTCATATAACCACCAGTCAAAGACTCTCCAGATTGCTGAGCTATTGTTAACGTACCTCTTAAGTCATCCGTACTCCTTGAGCCAAATATCATTTGCCCTACTGCTGTAAGGGTCATTGATGATATATTATAGATATCGTCAAGAGCATACTTTGCTGATTCAATTATATTTAAATCTTTATGATCAAAACCAGAAGAAGCAACCCCAATAGCCCCAACTTTTCCTAAAACCTTTCCGGCTTCATCTTTAATTTCTCGCTCGGAAGTAACAAGATGCAGCTTCAATACCCGCCCTTCTCTTAAAATTTCAATAGACATAAAAGTATTAGGCCTTATAGCGACTATGTTATAAATACTATCAAAAGACTCAATTTTGCTACCATTTAAAGAAATAATCTTATCCCCCTTATGAATGCCAGCCTTTTCAGCTGGCGAACTTTCTAAAACAGAGCCAACTTCATTTGAAATGATATATTTACCGTAACTAGCGTACATAAAACTTATAATAACCAAAGCCAAAATATAGTTAGCCATAGGGCCTGCAACAGCTATAAAAGCTCTTCTTAAAGGCGGTTGAAGTGTAAATGTTTTCTTTTTTAATTCAGTTGGCATATCAGAAAAAGCATCTAACTCAGAGTCGCTAGCAACCCCTCTATCACCAAACATTTTAACGTAACCACCTAGAGGTAGAAGGCAAATTTTCCAGATTGTTCCTCTTGAATCTTTCCAGCTCACAAGTTTTTTCCCAAAACCAATAGAAAACTCTAAAACGTCAACCCCCATAAGCCTTGCAGCAACATAATGCCCAAGCTCATGAATAAAAACAATTATGGTAATAACTAATAAAAATCCAAAAATGGAACTAAACACTTTATCTCTCGCTTAAAAAAATCTATAATGCATTATACAAATAATCAGCTCAATATCCATGACAATTATTAATTCTAAAACATTAGCGCGAATTGCTGCCATACAAGTTGCTTACCAAATTACTTTAAATAATCGGCTTGATGGCTTTGACACCATAGCCCATCAGGTTCAGGACTATTATATAGGCGACGAAGTGCATGACGATCTTGAACTTCCAAACAATTCTTTAAAAATGAAACTTCATAAGAATTTTTATGGGGAGCTTTGCTCGCAGTTTAAATTAAATCTTGATAATATCGATAATGTTATCAAAACACACCTCTCAAGCGATTGGCCATTTGAGAATCTCCACGTAAACCTTAAGGCACTCCTTCGCTGTGGTGTTATGGAGCTTATGTATTTTCCTGAAGTACCTTCAAAAGTTGTTATCAACGAATATACGAATATATCATCAGATATGCTAAAATCTCAGGAAGTTGGCTTTATAAATTCTATTTTAGACACAATAAATAAAGAAATAAGAAAAGATGCGTCTTAAAACAGTAAAAGTTAAAACTGCTAAAAATCGAAAACTTGGCTCATCGCTTTGGCTAAATAGGCAACTTAATGATCCATACGTTTTTCAGTCTAAACAAGATGGCTATAGGTCAAGGGCTGCTTATAAACTTATTGAGCTTAACGAGAAATATAGGCTCATAAAGCCTCAAACAAAAGTTATTGACCTAGGAGCAGCTCCTGGTGGCTGGTCTCAAGTTGTTGCAAATATCCTAAAGTCCTCTGGCAAAATAGCTGCGATTGACCTTTTAGATATGCCAGAAATACAAAATGTAAACTTTATACAAGGTGACTTTTGCGAGCCTAGCACCCATGAAACCTTAAAAAATATTCTTGGTGATAAGGCAGACTTGATATTAAGTGACATGGCGCCAAACACAACGGGGCACAAAGCTACAGACCATTTAAGAATTATGGACCTGTGCGAAAGGGTTTTTGAATTTGCAAAAACAGCCCTAAAAGAAGGTGGATCTGTTGTTATAAAAATTTTCCAAGGCGGAGCGGAGCCTGAAATTCTAAACTCGATAAAAAAGAATTTTGAGATTGTAAAACATCATAAACCACCAGCAAGTAGAAAAGATTCATCAGAGATGTATCTAGTTGCAATAGGATACAAAGGAACTAAAGATGAATGATTTAAAACAAAAAACAGCGCTAATAAGCATCCTAGGGCGTCCTAATGCTGGCAAATCTACCCTGCTAAACCAAATTATCGGGCAAAAAATATCGATTGTAACGCCCAAGGTTCAAACGACTAGAAATGTTATAAAAGGAATCTATACTAAAGATGAAACCCAGCTTATTTTCTTAGATACCCCCGGCATCTTTAGCCCTAAAAAAACTCTAGAAAAAGCGATGGTAAGGTCGGCTTGGTCTAGCATATCAGGCGCGGACGCTATTTGTTTGATTATCGACCTTTCAAGCGATAAAAACTTTGATGAAGAATTTGAAAAAATCCTAAAACACATTTCAGCAATTAAAGCTCCAAAATTGATTCTATTTAACAAGGTGGATCTAATTAAAAAGAAGCATGATATTTCAGATAAGAACCTAAGTATTTTCCCTATTGAAGAAATTGAAGATCACATAGAGCATTTTGAAATATCAGAGAGGTTTAAGTCAAAGCTTCCGCTACTAAAAAATAGTTTTTCTGGCGCAAAAGCATTTTTTATCTCAGCTAAATCTAACAAGAATATCAAGAGTTTACTAACAGAACTTACTAAACTAGCGCTGCCTACTCCATGGCTTTATAAAGAGGATGAAATAACAACAGCGCCCATGAGATTTTTAGCGTCTGAAGTCACTCGTGAGCAGTTATTTTTGCAACTTTCTGAGGAGCTGCCATACAACTTAACTGTAGAGACAGACAAGTGGGAACAAATAAACGATACGGAAGCTAAAGTTTACCAAACAATTATTGTAAACAGAATGGCTCATAAGAAAATAATCCTAGGCAGGCAGGGGCAAAAGATAAAAGAAATAAGCACAAAATCTAGGATTGAAATATCTGAAAATCTCGCCATGAAAATTCACCTATTTTTATTTGTAAAAGTTCGTGAAGACTGGGACACAAAATCAGGCTACTACATCAACATGGGATTAGAATTTCCAGTAAACTAAAAATATGTTAAAATATTTGCTTTTCATATATTGAATAATATAATATATAAAATTTTCAGAAGAATAATTATGATAACTCACACAGAACTCAGCCAATTTATAGCAACAAAACTATGTCACGATTTAGCAGGAACACTTGGCGCTATATCAAACAGCGTTGAATTTATAGACTCTCCAAATCAAGAAATGAAAACAATGGCACTTGATCTTGTTAAGTCAAGTTCCGCTGAATCTGTAAGCAGGCTAATTTTTTTCAGACAAACATATGGAATTGCAAAAGGATCTGGAGAAGCTAATTTAGATGAACTTAAAAAAATTGCTTCTGACTACTTAAAAAACACCAAGTCGAAAATTACTTTTCCTGAAAAATATTTTCATGTTCCAGGTGTTTATGTTAGCACAAATATCGGAAAGCTTTTGCTCTGCCTTATTCAGCATTCATATAATAATTTAATTCACGGTGGAGAAATTTCTGTCTCTATAAAGAAAGAAGCTAAAACAAGTTTAATTTTAATTACAGCACTCGGAACCTCTCCAAAAATAGAAGAAGAAAAAATTGATATCATCCAAGGAAATTATAAAACCTATGAACCAAACGCACAAAACTGCTTAGCTTATTTTGCTAGCATGTTCGCTAAAGATCATAATGCGAGTATAAAAATAGATACAAGTCAAAAAAATCAGGTTGATTATATTATTTCGTTTTGAGGTTACAGCAACTGTTATCCCGCGCAGGCGAGATTGAGAGCCGCAGATAGCCGGATCCAGTGAGACTTTTATAACTCGAAGAGTTATTCCTACTAGGCTTACTAACTATTTTGAATTGCTACGCAATTTGCGAGCGCTGGATCCCGCATCAGCGTATCGCTTGCGCTCACTTGTGCGGGATGACATCTAAGGAGACACACATGACAAAAAGAATAGAAACAGACTCATTCGGCGAAATTGAAGTAGAAGACAAATTCTACTTCGGAGCTCAAACCCAAAGATCACTACAAAACTTTAAAATCGGCACTGAAAAAATGCCCACCTCCCTTATCAAGGCTTTTGCTCTGCTTAAAAAATGCGCAGCAAAAGTGAATAACGATATGGGGATTTTGGACTCA
>Ga0247843_1007342_pt1 | contig 13653 bp, 10 predicted proteins | sample LaCruzMarch2017__FD_192420 | JGI IMG/M metagenome (GOLD analysis project Ga0247843, IMG submission 192420) | Freshwater microbial communities from meromictic Lake La Cruz, Castile-La Mancha, Spain - LaCruzMarch2017_8m | ecosystem: Environmental > Aquatic > Freshwater > Lake | place: Spain...
TTTCTGCTGATTTTTTGTTTGGATTTGTTTCCATTTTCTTTCTGTTTTTACATTAGTTAAACTTAAGAAAATGTCTCTATTCTTTTATATTAAATCAGTACACTTTGGTTTGAAACGAAACACGATAATGACATTCGTAAGCAAAAGAGTATTGATGGTATGACTGCTAAACTTAAAAGAGGTGAATGGTTGGGAAATTGTCCGAAGGGATATTCTTACACTCCAAATTCAAAGCAACAAACTATCATTATTGATTCTAATGGCCAGCATATTAAACATGCTTTCGAAATGAGAGCAGCGGGCCATTCCTATAATGAGATTAGCGCCTATTTAAAAAAGCATGGGATAGAAGCCTTTAAGCAGTTTTTGAGCAAGATTTTTAAGAATCCTTTTTACATCGGCTATTTATCACATAATTTTTTAAAGGGAGAAGTCGTTAAAGGAAATCATCCACCATTAATTAGCGAGGAGCTTTTCCTACAAGTTAATCGTTCGAGAAAGGTAAGAGAGACAAATAGTAATAAAGCCGATAATAATCTTCCATTAAAGGGATTTGTACGGGACTATGAAACCAATGAGGTTTTTACCGGATACAGAGTCAAGTCAAAAGGCTTATACTATTATAAGGTCAATAAAATTGGAGTAGGGGTGAACCGAAGCCAAAAAATGATGCATGAAAAATTTAGTGAGTTACTTTCTGAATTTTCTTCATCAAGTGAATATGTCGCTCCATTAAAAAGACAACTCATGTTAACCTGGGATTTATTGACTGATAATAAAGTAGGTGAGAAGATCTCTCTGGCAAAGAAGAAAAAAGATATTGAAGAAAAGATTTATAATCTGGAAAAGCGCCACGCCTTAGGCGACATTGATAGAGATATATTTACCAAATTTCACGCTGAGTTTAAAATGGAAGCTAGTAAAATTGCAGAAGCGATTGAAGAACATGCTTACAATTTATCGAACCCTTCGGAACTTATTAATTTCGCTATGCAACTAAGCTTGAAAGCCACGTCAGCATGGGATTTGGGAGATTACTATCAAAAACAAAGAATACAAAAACTAATTTTTCCATCTGGTATTTGGTTCGATGCAAAAAGTAACGAATATCGAACCACTGAAGTTAATCCAATTTTTTCGCTTATTCGGCAATTATCAAGGGATTTGGAGGACCCAAAAAAGGGGACTTTTCACACCTCCGATGAAAAGTCCCCTTCAGTATCCAGGAGGAGACTCGAACTCCCACGTCTTGCGACATACGCACCTCAAGCGTACTTGTATACCATTCCAACACCTGGACATTATACTTTTCGACATCAGCCGAAACAAACACTAGAGTAATTTAAAACACAAAAATGATAATTATTTTTTGATTATATACTTATAATCCAATATTAAATCCAATTTGAATAATTGGGTTTGGATATGGTGATAAAGGCGTTTGGTTCACATTATAAAATATAGCTGCTACAAAACTTCCGTTATCTGAAAATTTTTGACGGTAACCACCACCAACTAAAATATTATCTACCCATGCTCTGCTATTAGGAACTGGGGATGTGTAATCCAAGACACTTAATCTTTCGGCCCCAACTTGAGCAAAGAAATTCTCAAAAACTAAATATCTACCAAAGACTCCAAAGCCATAAATGGTTGACACAAATTTTTGGCCATTATAAGTTTGGCTGAAGTAGTTGTATGTTCCTGTAACACCAAACGAGAGTTCTTTTGTAACCTTACAGCCAACCAAAGGGGAAATATTAATATAAGTGCTTGAGCCAAACCATGCCCCCACATTACCACCTACATATAGCCTTTCCTTAAAACTATTAAAGTCTTTTGGTGCAACAGGTGATTGATTGTTTATTGGTGGAGGAGCAGGTGTTGGATTTTCTTGAGCATAATTTTTTAATGCAAGCATACAAAGTACGAGTATATATAAATAAGACTTTTGCATTATTTTACCTCTTCGTAATCAACATATTCACCATCATTGGGATTGAAATGAGATTTAAGATTTACGTTTTTTTCAATCTTTACCTCGCCTTCCTTTTGGTAGGATGTTTTGCTATTAAAGCCTTGAGTTTGTGTTTTTGATTTCGACATACTTTTAAAGGTATCGTAAATTTTCCAGATCAACCAAATCACAATTATTGTCCAAACTATATCGCGCACAATTTCTATTTTTTTTACTATACAAAATTACGTTATTTATTTTTGCTACTGCATTTGCAACGGTGAATTAACAAAATTTGATAAATCATTATTAAACAAAAAAACCCTCTCAGATTTCTAAGAGGGTTTTTAATTATCTATTTAAATTATTTTGTTTCGTTTGTCTCTACTTCTTCAGAGTTTTCTTCACCTTTAACTTGTGGTTTGAAAATCGGCTTGTCTGATTTAGGAGCATTTGGATCTACATAATCCCAGTTAATAATACGGAATACAGTACGACGATTTTTTTGGTGTAATGCTTCTTTTTCTTCTTTAGTTTTTGCTTTGTTAATTACTGCATCTTTAATCAATAATTTTCCTTCACCCCATCCTTTAGAAGTTAAACGAGCTAATGGAATTTTTTTCTCTTCGCTTAAGTAAACTACACAAGATTTAGCACGCTCTTCAGATAATTTTTGATTGTCTGTATTAGAACCACGGCTATCTGTATGAGATTGTAATTCGATTACAATAGTAGGGTTATCAATTAAAGTTTGGTATAAGAAGTTTAATGAATCTTTTGATTCAGGACGTAAAGTTGCTTTTCCTAAGTCATATAATACTGCAGGGAAACGAATCTCAGCTTTAACAGGAGTTAATGCAAAGTCTTTTACAAAGTCTTTTGATTCGTTTTCATCAACAGTGGTTAATTTACCCATGTCCTTATTAGCTAAGAAACCTAAAGTATAGCTTTTAGAAGCTGTAGTTTTTCCTGTAGCAACGGTTACTTCGTAAGACGTATTTTCTTTTAATTTAAAGTTATATTTTCCATCAGCACCAGTATTAAACTCAAACATGTCTCCGTTTGAACCTTTTAAATGAATAGATGCATTTTGAACTGGCTCATTATTTTCATCACTTACAACTGTTCCTGTTAAGTTAAAGTTTAATGGTGGTAAAATGAAAGAATAAATATCATCACTTCCTTTTCCGCCTTCACGGTTTGAAGTAAAGTAACCTTTGATTTTTTTACCTTCGAAAATAATACCAAAATCATCACCTGCAGAGTTCATTGGTGATTTTAAGTTTTCAGGAGCTTTAGTGAATTTACCATCTGTTGCTTTTTCTGCTTTAAAAATATCTAAACCACCCATACCTAAATGGTAGTTTGAAGAGAAGTACAAAGTTTTGTCATCATCAGCCATATATGGGTACATCTCATCACCAGAAGTATTAATACTTGGCCCTAAGTTTACTGGTTGACCCCAAGTTTTATCTTTTTTGCTATAAGTACTCATCCAAATATCTTTTCCGCCGTAACCGCCAGCCAGTTTAGATGTAAAATATAAAACATCTCCAGCTACATTAATTGCTGGGTGAGCAAATGATACCGAATCAACATTAAATGGTAAAGGCTCCGGCTCTGCCCAAGATGGACCTTGTTTTTTACAAACGTATAATTGACATTTTAAAACTTTTCCTTTTGCTTCTGGGCAACGAGTCATAAACATTACATCACCTTTTTTTGAAATTGAAACAGAAGCTTCATTCATTTTAGATAAAATTGTTGTAGCTAAAGGTGCTGGCGTGCTCCATTTCCCGTTTTTATCTAATTTCGCTTCGTATAAATCAGAGTGGTTTTGACCATTTGTAACGTCAATCGATCCTGTTGCGCCTTGACGAGTAGAAGTAAAGATTAGTGAAGTGTATTTTTTATCAGCGTAAGCTGGGCTAAAATCTGACTCTTTTGAATTAAGCAAATTCATTGGTTCTACCTTTAAACGAGTTTCAGGAGTGTTTTTTGCATCTTTCCATTGTTGAGCTAACTCACAAGATTTAACGCCGTTTTCTCCACGAACATCAGAAGGCATTTCTTTTTTGTAGTTATTGTATTCTACAATAGCTTCAGGGTATTTTTGTTGAGCCTTTAATACATCTGCTAAATTTAAGATAGCAATAGGATCAGAATATTTAGCTTTAATAGCCTTACTGTAATATGTTTCAGCACCTTTTAAATCATTAATTTGGTGGTAAGCATCACCAGTTCTAAATAAAATTCTTGATTTAGCATCCGCTTTCTTTACTTTAGAATAAGCTTGTTTATAAAGCTCAATAGCATTAAAGTATTGATGATTTTCGTATGCCATATCAGCATCCTTTAAATAGTTTTTCTGTGCGCTCACAGAAAATACAAACGCCATAATAGCGATAGTGGTTAGTGCTAGTTTTTTTAAGTTTTTCATAGGTAAATTAAACTTTATAAGTTGCTAAGATATATATTTTTTTAAAACTGCAAAAATTTTAAACATTATTTTGACCCATTTCGTCTAAAAGAAACCCTATTTTTACAGATAATCATGTTGTTTTTTGCTCCAAAATACTATATTTTATCTAATTATTGGCAGGTTTTTGGTGCAAATCAGTTGTAAATAGTAAGCTTAACGCTGCTATAATGACCATTGTCAGTTTAAATGGGTTGCGTTAAACTAGAAAATCGGTAAAGTAAAAACCCTCAATTATAAAGTATAATTGAGGGTTTAAAAAATAAGAGGATTGTTATCTCAAATATAACATTTCACGGTATTTTGGTAATGGCCAAGTAGCATCATCAACAATACCTTCTAATTTATCTACATTGTAACGCATCGATTCAAAATAAGGCTTTACTTTTTCACAATACGCATGAGCTTGTTTTTTAGCATTATCTAAATTATTTGCTTTTTTACGCTCTTCTGTCATTAAATCAGCTTCTGTTTTGATGATGGTTACTTTTTCAGAAATTTCTTTTATCAATTCTAACTGACTTTTTGCAACCACTTTAAATTCTGCTGGCGATAAAATTTCTTTCATACCTCTTACTGATTCCACTAAACTTTTTTGATAGTTTAAAGCAGCTGGAATAATTTGATTACTAACCATATCAGCGATGATACGAGATTCGATTTGAATTTTCTTCGTATAAGTTTCTAAAGCAATTTCATAACGCGCTTCTTGTTCGCGGTGATTTAAAATACCTTGAGATTCAAACATCGCTAAAGTTTTTTTAGAAATCATCGCCTCTAAAGCACCTGGTGTAGTTGGAATATTATTTAAGCCACGTTTTTTCGCTTCAGCTTTCCACGCATCTCCGTAACCATTTCCTTCGAAACGAATTTTTTTACTTTCAATAATATATTTTTTCAATATTTGAAAAATAGCTTCGTCCTTCTCCACTTTTTTATTCATCAAAGCATCTACATCTTTTTTGAAAGTAACTAATTGCTCAGCCATAATAGAATTAAGCACAGTCATTGGTCCACCACAGTTAGCAGAAGAACCAACAGCACGGAATTCAAATTTATTTCCTGTAAAGGCAAATGGAGACGTTCTGTTTCTATCGGTATTATCTAATAAAATATCTGGAATACGACCGATATTCATTTTCAAAGCTGTTTTTTCTTCTGGACTCATTTTGCCAGAGTGAACAGATTTTTCTAGTTCATCTAATACTTTTGATAATTGTTCTCCCAAGAAAACAGACATGATTGCTGGTGGCGCTTCGTTAGCACCTAAACGGTGATCGTTATTAGCAGAAGCGATAGATGCACGTAATAAATCACCATGCTCGTATACAGCTTTTACAGTATTAACAAAGAAAGTTAAGAATTGTAAGTTTGTTTTAGGCGTTTTACCTGGTGATAATAAGTTTTTACCCGTATTAGTTGCTAAACTCCAGTTATTGTGTTTGCCACTTCCATTAACACCCGCATAAGGTTTTTCGTGCATTAATACGCGGAAGTTATGACGAATGGCTACTTTCTCCATTACATCCATTAATAATAAGTTGTGATCAACTGCTAAATTCGTTTCTTCAAAAACAGGAGCGCATTCAAATTGAGCAGGAGCAACTTCATTATGACGAGTACGAACCGGTATTCCTAATAAATGAGATTCATATTCAAAATCGCGCATGTAAGCAGATACTCTTTCTGGAATTGAACCCCAGTAATGATCTTCTAATTGCTGGCCTTTTGCAGGTGCATGACCAAATAAAGTACGACCAGTTTGTTGTAAATCGTAACGGATATTATATAAAGCTGAGTCCACTAAAAAGTATTCTTGCTCCCAACCTAAAGTAGCAATAACCTTTGTTACGTTTTTATCAAAGTATTGACAAACATCAGTAGCCGCTTTATCTACAGCATGTAATGATTTTAATAAAGGCGTTTTAAAATCTAACGATTCGCCCGTATAAGAAATAAAGATAGTAGGAATACATAAGGTCTCGCCCCAAATAAAAGCTGGTGATGTTGGATCCCAAGCTGTGTAGCCACGAGCTTCAAATGTATTACGAATTCCTCCGTTAGGAAAAGAAGAAGCATCTGGTTCTTGCTGCACTAAAGCATTTCCGCTGAAACGCTCAATAGCACGACCGCCCTCAATTGGTTCAAAAAAACCATCATGTTTTTCGGCAGTAGCACCAGATAAAGGTTGAAACCAGTGTGTAAAGTGAGTTACTCCTTTGCTTTGAGCCCAAGCTTTCATACAAGCTGCTACTTGATCAGCCATTTTACGTTCAACAATCGTTCCTTGGTGCATAGAGTTTTGAATACTATTAAAAGCCTCTTCTGAAAGGAATTCACGCATGGCATCTAAGCCAAATACATTTGATCCGTAATATTGTGAAACTTGTTGATTGTTGTTGCTAAACTCAACTGGAGTTCTTTTTACAACATCTTGCATGGCTAAAATGCGTCTTGTGCTCATATTATTTTGGTTTTATAGGGGTGTAAATTGAAAATTTGTAACTTTTCGCCAAAATTATATCAAAAAAAGGGGGGGTGCAAGTAAAAAAGTCACTTTTTTATAAAAATTTATTGAAAATAAGGGGGGGTATAATTTTTTTTCATAAAAAAGCCTACGAACAATTTAATTCGTAGGCTTAAAAACACGATTTATAAAATAGATTCCTATTCTATTACCAATTTTTTAACTGTTTTGCCTTTATTGGTGATTACATGCAAAAAGTAAAGGCCTTTTGCTACATTATTTAATTGCAATGTGTTTTTATTTTTATCGAATGTAATATTTTCAATATTCCTTCCTTGGTAGGAATATAATTCCAGAGTTTTCAAAACATCTTCTTTTACATCAATTTGTACAACAGATGTTGAAGTTGGATTAGGATAAATAGATAAAGTACTTTCTTTTTCGGCCTCTAAAATACTAGTTGGTGTGCTTGGTAATGATTTGAATGAATTAGTTAGAAACATGACACTTGAATCAAAGATGCCGTCACCCGCGTCTGCAATAGCAATTTTAAAATGGTAGGTTTGTCCCGGAACTACTTGAACTAAGCCTTGTAAACCAGTTGTGAATGCATCATAAGCTACGGATGTTCCGTTATAATTGTCAATAAAATAAGCACAGTTCATACAAGGGCCGGCGCCATTTCCATTATTAACGGTATTAATTGAAACAGGAATAGTTGTAGATGGAATTAAAGCAAAATTTACATTAGTGTAATTTCCTCCAGCCGGGTTAGCGCCAGAAACAAAAATGGCAAAAACATCATTTACGCCCACATTCACAAATTCATTGTATTCCTCAGATCCAAATGAAAAATCAAATAGTAAATTAGAATTAGTTGGAACGCAATCAAATTCTATGATACAAGCGTCGAATGTTGGAGCTCCAGAAACAACATCTAATAATGCATCACCTGGTTTGGAATTATCTGTGTTTAAAAAAACGGAAGCAGCACTGTTAATGGTTGAATCTACAATTCCGGTACTCATAATAACGCCGCTTCCAAAAGCCATATTTGAGCTGCCTGAGTAAAAGCCGAAAGAGCTAGGCGCTCCCGTTACCGTCATATTTGTTATTGTAAGTCCAATCCCTTGAAAATAATTGGTTAAATCAGTCATACTAGGCGTAACTGTAAATGTTAACTGGCTAAATCCATTTGATAAGGATATGACTGAAATTAAAAATGTGAAGTATAGTTTTTTCATCGTATTTAATATTTAGATAAATTTATTAATTAAGTCGGGCAGAGCAAAGAAATTTACCTTTTTAATCAGATTGACTTATTGAAATAGCTATAGTTATGAGTAAAAATGTTATTTTTACAGCTGATGAATTTTTTGTTTCCTACATTTTTAATCGGATTAGCAGCAATAGCCATTCCTATTATCATTCATCTTTTCAATTTTAGGAAATACAAAAAAGTGTATTTCACCAATGTTCAGTTTCTAAAAGAATTAAAACAAGAAAGCGATAGTAAATCTAAGCTAAAAGAATGGCTGATTTTAGCGATGCGTATTTTAGCAATCTCTTGTTTGGTGTTTGCTTTTGCTCAGCCTTTTATTCCTGGAAAAGTAAAAACAATCCAAGGTGAAAAAGCCATCAGTATTTATATTGATAATTCCTTTAGCATGGAAAGTACTAATAAAAAGGGAACGCTTTTAGAAAATTCTAAAACTTTGGCTACTGAGATTGTCAATACATTTAATGCAAGCGATAAATTTCAATTATTAACGAATGATTTTGAAGGAAAACATCAACGCTTTATTTCTAAAGAGGAATTTGTTGAGCAATTAAACGATGTAAAAATTTCTTCTGCAACAAAGAGTATAAGTGATGTGATAAAACGCCAACAAGATTTTTTACAAAACTCTTCTGCAAAAAATAAGTGCATTTTCTTATTAAGCGATTTTCAGAAAAACACATCTGTTATTTCTAAAACCGATATTGACACTAATATTGCTATTAGTTGCATTCCAATTGCATCTTCGGAAGTTAACAATGTATATATCGACAGTGTTTGGTTTGAAACGCCTGTTCAGCAATATGAAACGCAACAAATCATTCATGCTATTGTCATTAACAAAAGCAACAAAGACATTGAAAATGCTAGTTTGAAGTTATACATCAATGATGCGCAAGTTTCTTTAGCATCTTTTAATGTAAGTGCTGGTAACAAAAAAGATGTGAGTATTTCTTTTACCGTAAAAGTGAAAGGAATTAATAAAGGGGTTTTAAAAATTGAAGATTATCCAATTACTTACGACGACAATTTTTTCTTTAGTTTTAATGCACAAACAACTATTAAAGCGTTAGTTATTAATGGTAAAGATACCAAAACTGCTAGCAACTTTAAATCCTTAATGCAAAATGATAGTTTGTTTGTTTATAAAGAAAATAGTGATGCCTCGATTGATTATAGTGTATTTTCAAAAACAAATATTATCGTTTTAAATGAGTTGAACACTATTACTTCTGGTTTAACTTCTGAATTGCAGAAGTTTGTAAATGCAGGGGGTAGCGTGGTAATTTTTCCGAATAAAAAATCCGATATAATATCTTATAACACCGCGTTTCAAACGCTACTATTGCCACAAATTGTAAAACTAGATACTACTAATATTAAAACACAGAGCATTAATTTCGAGCAAGGCTTATATGAAGGCGTGTTTGATAAAATAGACCAACGTATGGATTTGCCAAAAGTGTTTGAGCATTTTGAATTCACTAAAACAACCAATAACAATTCGCAAGGTTTGGTGTTATTGCAAAATGGACAGTTTTTAATTTCGTTAAACACATTAGGAAACGGAAAAGTGTATGTGTTTTCTATTCCATCTGATGAAACAAGTTCTAATTTATTAAAGCACGCCTTGTTTGTTCCAACACTAATTAAAATGGCGATTTTGAGTTTAAAGCCCTCTCCGGTATATTATAAAACGGCTCTAAATGAGGTTATTGCCTTAAATAGTACAGCTAATTTTTCTGATAAACCTTTACATATTGTAAAAGACGACAAAAAAGTAGATGTGATTCCTGAGCATCGCTTGCTTAGCAACACAACTGCATTGTATACACAAAATCAAATTACAGAAGCTGGTCATTATAATGTGGAAGAAAATAATGTGATAATAAAAGACTTAGCTTTCAATTTCGATCGAAAAGAATCGGATATGAATTTTATGACTCAAGAAGATTTGCAAAAACAAATTGATGAAAAAGGCTTAAAAAATGTATCCGTTATTGAATTAAATGAAAAATCATTAACAAATGCTTTACAAGAAGTGAACGATGGCAAAAAGTTATGGAAATTGTTTTTAATTTTAGCCTTAATGTTTTTAGCTGCAGAAATTTTAATCATTAGGATATTTAAGAATTGATAATTACGAATCTATACGAATGTACGAATCTAAGCTGGTTAGGCTATGCATACCCAGCTTCGTATATTCGTAAACAATTCTTAATCATTAAAGAAATTTAATACAACATATATTATGAATCTTTTAATCAAGCAAGCAACAGTAATTGACTCAACTAGTCCGCACAATGGAAGAGTGGTTGACATTTTAATTGAAAAAGGAGTGATTACTCAAATTAAAAAAACGATTACTCCTGAAAAAGGAGTTAAGACTATTGAAGCTGAAGGCTTACACGTATCAGCAGGTTGGTTAGATATGCAGGTTAATTTTTGCGACCCAGGTTATGAGCATAAAGAAACTTTGAATAATGGTTTAAAAAGCGCTGCCAAAGGCGGATTTACAAGTGTGTGTTTAATGAGTGGAACTAATCCTCCTTTACATAACAAAGCGCAAATTGAATATGTAGCCAATAGAGCAAAAGATAATTTAGTAGAAGTATTAGCTATTGGAACATTAAGCCATAATCAAGAAGGTAAAGATTTGTCGGAAATGTATGACATGAAGTTATCTGGCGCGGTAGCTTTTAGCGATTATAAAAAGTCTACAAAAGACGCTGGATTAATTCTAAGAGCGTTACAATATTCTCAAAATATCAATAGCTTTATTATTACACATTGTGATGATAAAACTATTTCTCATGATGGATTAGTAAATGAAGGGGTAACCTCCACAAAATTAGGATTAAAGGGCATTCCTGCTTTAGCAGAAGAAATTATGTTGCAACGCAACATTCAAATTTTAGAATATACTGGTGGTAAAATGCATATCCCTACGATTAGTACTAAAGGAAGTGTTGAATTGATAAAAAAAGCAAAAGCTAAAAAATTAAATATTACTTGTGGAGTAGCGGCCTATAATTTATTATTAGATGATTCGGAACTAGAAGGATTTGACACCAATTATAAAGTAAATCCTCCGTTAAGAACAAAAGAAGATATTGATGCTTTGAAAAAAGGATTGGCGGATGGTGTTATAGATGTGATTGTGAGTGATCATGCACCACAAGATATTGAAAGCAAAGATTTAGAGTTTGATTTAGCTGATGATGGCATGGTTGGCTTAGAAAGTTGTTTTGGTGTTGTAAATACAGCTCTAGGTTCTAAGCTTTCATTAGAGATCATTATTGACACTTTAACAAAAAATCCTCGTTCTATTTTAGGACTTGATACTGTAAGTGTTAAAGAAGGCGCTGAGGCTAACTTAACCTTGTTCAATCCAACAAAAAAATACGTGTTTGGTAAATCACATATTGTTGCTGCGAATAAAAATTCAGGAATTATTGGTAAAGAATTAAAGGGTGTTGTGATTGCTGTAGTGAATAATAATCAGTATGCTTAAGCATTGATTAAACAATTGATATATAGTAATAGTTACTTCACATCTGTATTGTTCTTCGCAGCTGGATTGTGTTTGATTATTTTTACTCAAAACTATCCAGTTGGAGATTTTGGAAATTACTATTATGGTAGTAAACTATTTATAGATAGTAAATTCAGTGTACTAGATTATCAAAGTATCTCTCATTTCAATCAACAAATTTGCAGTTATGGCGAAAGCCATTTTTTTGAAAACTACACTCCTATCCCACCTTTTAGCTTAATTGCTTATTTGCCATTCACCTTTTTCGGCTGTTTAAAAGCTAAATTGATTTTTAATTTGCTTAGTTTAATTTTTTTTTGTTTTTCATTACAACGTCTACTTGGTTATTGCAGCATAGCCGTATGGAAGACTTATTTAATGCCTTTCATTTTTCTATACCCACTTTATAATTGTATTTATCAGGGCCAATCTTATTTGATAATTACAGCTTTTTTAATTGAATCGTTTTTGGCATCTGAAAAGTCTAGATATTGGCTTAGTGCTTTTTACTTGGCTCTGTGTATAAGCCTTAAGTTGTTTCCTGTATTTGTGATTGTTTATTTTGTTTTAAAAAAGGAATATAGGATTGTTATATATTCGATTTTACTAACCCTAATATTATTGTTAGTCACTCTAATTACAGGTACTGATATCGTGTTTTATTATATTGAGGAAGTAATACCGCGATTGCTAAATAACGATATTATAGGGCCCTATTATCATGGAAATCAAAGCGTTTATACATTTTTGCTTAATTTGTTTTCTTTAGATGAAAGTCAAAATAATCACCCCGTTATAAATCTTCCTTGGTTAGTTCCTGTTATAGAAGGAGTGGCTATTACATTTTTTTTAATAGTCTTAATTAGTTTTAGAAAGCAATCGTCTATTTTAGTTTTTGGTTTTACTATTTTCTGCTCCATATTAATTGGTCGTTATAATACATCTTATGGAATGTTGATTCTTATACCCTTTTTGGTAGGCATTATTAGTGATAAAAATTTTACTAAGTTCCCTGTTATACTTTTTATAGTATTTACTTTGGCTATTAGTGCTCCTGTTGGTTCTTTTTTAAATCAGCCAATGCTATTGCAATTTTCTCGTTTATTAGGATTGGTGCTTGTATTTTGCATCTTTTTGATATTGTATACACCCGTGATCTCCCTAAAGTATGCTTTTGTACTGGGAAGTATTATTATTTCATACAAGTGTCTATCTTTTTCCGTTAAGCCTATTCAATACTTTGCAATACAAAATTCTAAAGGTATTTTATACGACTATGCCATACAAAATGATTCTATTACTCTAATTAGCACTATGGGTGATACGGATTTGGAAGAGACTTTTCCTATAAATGCTAATGTGCATTGGAGTGAAGAATTGTATGTAAAGGGAAAAGATATAATTTATAAAGGTCAAGTGATTTGCAGCACAAAGGATCACAAAATGAAACCATTTTTATATAAAGATACTTCTGTTGTATTTTTGAGTGATTTGAATCAGGCTATTGGTTTTTACAAATTAAGAATGATATCTTTAAAATGAGTCATGATGTATTAATACCAAAAGCTCTGTTTTTTAAAACGTCTGTTTATGATTCTAATAGAAATATTGGGTTGGATATTATTAGGGCAATATGTGTTATTGCTGTAGTATTGACACATACCAATAATTATCTTGGCGCCTATACTGGTATATACAAGATTGTTTTTCCTTTGGGTTATGTGTTTCAGGATTTGTTTTTTGCACTAAGTGGTTTTTTGGTTGGCAGGCAAATCATCCGCCACCTTAACACGCCTGGAAGTAATCTTAACCTGATTACTTTTTACAAAAACAGATGGATGTTTCGTTTCAAACCAAAGTGTACTGATTTAATATAAAAGAATAGAGACATTTTCTTAAGTTTAACTAATGTAAAAACAGAAAGAAAATGGAAACA
>Ga0247843_1007344_pt1 | contig 13651 bp, 9 predicted proteins | sample LaCruzMarch2017__FD_192420 | JGI IMG/M metagenome (GOLD analysis project Ga0247843, IMG submission 192420) | Freshwater microbial communities from meromictic Lake La Cruz, Castile-La Mancha, Spain - LaCruzMarch2017_8m | ecosystem: Environmental > Aquatic > Freshwater > Lake | place: Spain...
TTCATCAAAGCTTTTGACCTTGCCACCAAAAACAGGGCATTCTTTGATGGTCGCAACCAACATGCCAGGCATCGTTAAATCGATGCCATAGACCTGCTTGCCGGTCACCTTATCGGCAAACGTATCAATACGGTCCATCGACTTGCCGATGATCTTCCACTGTTTGGGATCTTTAAGCGTGATCTCGGTGGGGACAGCAATCTTTGAGGCGGCCTCAGCCACTTTGCCGAATGCCACTTTACGACCGCTTGGCTTGTGCGTGATCACACTTTCTACAGCCACACACTCTGCAACAGGCACCTTCCATTCATCTGCAGCGGCTTGCACCAACATCATGCGGGCAGCAGCGCCGCCTTTGCGAACATATTGTTCTGAGGTACGAATACCGCGGCTACCGCCTGTTGAAAAATCACCCCACACGCGCTTGCGCTTGAGGCTCTCGCCGGGCGTTGGGTACTCAACCGTGACTTTGCTCCAGGCACACTCGAGCTCTTCGGCCACCATCTGAGCCAAACCAGTAATGGTGCCCTGCCCCATCTCTGAGCGCACGACGCGCACGATCACGGTGTCATCGGGCTTAATAACGACCCATGCTCCGATTTCTGGGGTGGCACCTGCGGCAAGCGCAGAGCCGATAAAAGGAATTTGCAAACCAAGTGCCAGTCCAGTACTGACGGCTGTTGTGCCAACAATAAACTGACGACGTGAAGGATTCGGGACGCGTGCATTCATGGTTGACCCCTTAAGCTTTAGCGACTGAGTGAATCGCGGCGCGAACTTCTTGGAAGCTGCCGCAACGACAAATGTTGGTGATCGCCGCATCAATATCGGCATCAGTAGGTTTAGGTTTTTTAGCCAGCAAATCAGTCGCTGCCATCAACATACCTGACTGACAAAACCCACACTGAGGAACTTGATGATCGATCCAGGCTTGCTGCAGTGGTGTCAGTTTGCCATCTTTGGCCAGGCCTTCAATCGTTTGAATTTGTTTGCCCACAGCGACACTCACAGGCAAGACGCATGAGCGAATGGCTGCGCCATCCATCATGATCGTACAGGAGCCACATTGAGCAATGCCGCAACCGTACTTTGTGCCGGTCAGACCGACTTGCTCTCGAATGACCCACAAGAGTGGGGTATTTGGATCGACATCCACGCTATGCGCTTTGCCGTTTACGGTCAACTGAATCGCCATCGAATGACTCCTGAAATTGAGCAAGAATGTTTAGAAATAAACAACAAATATGAGTCGAGTGTATCGCCAAAAAATGAACTCGTCAGTCACAACCTTACAGAATAAAACTCTCACCTCAGGCCAAGGTGAAATGCTGCTTGCACAAGGGCAAATCTTATTCGGGTTTACCCTTATCTACAAAGAAGACATCCTGCACCTCTCTGGGGCGTACACAGTTAATGCATGTGTAAACGTGCAAAACTCTCAAAATCATGCGCAGGAATCGGCCGGCTATACAAATACCCTTGAAACGCCAAGCAACCGATATCTTGTAAAAACTCTTGTTGCCCTAAGGTCTCGACCCCCTCTGCAATCACCTCAAGCCCCAAAGAGTGTCCGAGCGTGACGATGGTACGTGCGATAGCGGCACCGTGTGCATCGGTCAGCATATCGCGCACAAACGACTGGTCGATTTTTAGCTGATCAAGCGACAAGCGTTTCAGATAATTGAGCGACGAATAGCCTGTACCAAAGTCATCCAGCGACACCGCAATACCAATATCTTTAAGCGAAGCAATCTTGCGATTGACATCACCCAAATCATTGACAAGCATGCTTTCAGTCAGTTCGAGCTTCAGCCGTTCGGGTGGTGCTCCACTGGCTTTTAGCGCACTCAGCACCGTTTCTGTAAAGTCTGGTTGCTGAAACTGCATCGGGCTGATGTTGACAGCTAATTTGAGTTCACGCATGTGCTCGACCTGCGACCACCGAGATAATTCAATACAAGATTGCTCAAGTACCCAACCACCAAGTTGCTTGATAAAACCGATTTTTTCTGCCAGAGGCACAAACAGACCGGGCGAAATATTGCCGTAAGTTGGATTTTTCCAGCGCAACAAGGCCTCAGCCCCGCTGACCTTGAGGTTTGAATCAATTTGAGGTTGAAAGTGTAAGTTAAGCTGCTTGCCTTGAATCGCTTGTCGCAATTCATTGGCCATCAGCAAGCGTTCGTCTAGGCTTGCTTGCATCTGCGCATCAAAGAAACGAAAAGTGTCCTTGCCTTGGGCCTTGGCCTGATACATCGCCATATCTGCATTTTGTAACAACACCTCTGCGCTCGCCTGCCGATCTCCAATCAAGATCACCCCTGCGCTGGCAGAAGAATCGTGCGCTGTTCCCTGCAACTCAATCGGAGTCGACAGTAAACCTAAAATACGCTGCACAGCTGCGAGCGCTCTGGCGCCAGACAAAGCGTGGTCGGCACCAAGATTTCTAAGCAACAGCACAAACTCATCTCCGCCAATCCGTGCAACCGTCTCATCGGCTCGCACGCAGCTCAACAAACGGTGACTAACCTCGATCAAAAATTGATCCCCTTGTTGATGACCAAAGGCATCATTCACATTTTTAAAATTGTCCAGATCCAAATAAATCAACGCACCATAGTTGTGCTCATCCAAACAAGATTGCAGCGCTTCACTCAGGCGTGCAGTCAGCATGCGACGATTCGCCAAGCCAGTTAGGGCATCCGTGAACGCCAATTGCTCAATTTTTTGTGCTGCTTGCTTTTGCATCGAGATATCGCGCTGTACACCAACAAAATTTGTACAGACGGCTTGCTCGTTAAAGAGCGGCACGACGTCTAAGGCAATCCAGCTAGGCTGCTTTGGATTAGCGTACGTCAGCACTTCAACACTCAGAGGCTTTCGTTCGCTGAAGGCCGCACTCACTGCCGCGCGTTCTGACGGATCGAGCTGACCAGGTTTTAGCAGCGGTGGACACTGACCAAGAAGTTGTTCGCGCACGACGCCAGACATCTTGGTCAAGGCATCATTGGCAAAAATAACTTTCGGTCCATTCGTCAGGTCGACATCCGTCACCCACACTCCATCATTCACATACGTAACCGTCGCCTCCAGCAACCGTAATTGCTCGATGCGCTCGCGTAATTCGCGATCAGTCTCGCGCAAAGACCGTTCAGACAAAGCCTTACTGGTCAGCGAATCAGCAATTTGCTGCACTTCGATATTATCAAAAGGCTTTTTAAGAATCAAAAACCGATCACTGTTTTCGAGTTGCTCACGGATCTCGCCCCAAGAAAAATCCGAGAACGCAGTACATAAAACTACATGAAGTAGCGGGTCGAGTTGCCACATACGCTGGGTGGTCTCGATTCCATTCCAGCCGTTGGGCATCCGCATATCGACGAACACCAAGGAATAAGGGTCGTTTTGCTCTAGCGCCAGGCGCACACACTCTAGACCCTCTTGCCCACGTGTTGCGACATCAATGCGATATTCAATCTCGTGAAATTTTGCGGGCGGCTCGCGGCCAAATAAACCAGCTGCCATATCTTTCAAGTGAAGACTCTTGACCGAACGAACAGCTAAAACTTTCAAAAAGTCTTCGCCAATCGCCAAGTTGTCATCAACAATTAGAATCCGTCTGGGCAGATTTTTTTGCATGCTAGTTAGATTTTTTTGCAACATCATGACACATCAACCTGTTTTGGTTGGACTGCGGTTCGATCAATCGGAAGGGTCAAACTAAAGGTCGAGCCCAAATACATGCCATCACTATGGGCAGTCAGTGTGCCGCCCATCTCGTGGGCCGCTACGGCACTAGCGTGTAGACCAAGACCGTGACCGTTCTCTTTTGTTGTAAACCCATAAGAGAATAGTGCGCCTAATGTTGTCTCAGTCATGCCAATGCCATTATCAGTAAAATCAATACGTAAGGTGTGATCGATACCTTGACTGACTTGGATCTGCAATTTGCGTATATTTCTTTCAACCGAAGCCATAATCGCTTGCTGTCCATTCATCAAAATATTCAAGATAATTTGGGTCAATTTGATACGATCACCTGTCCACCATACCGCATCACCGACCTGACAAGTCACCTCAATTTCAGACTCATTTAATTGCACCGCCACAAGTGAAATCGCGTCATGCAACACGTCCTTCAAATTCATTTGTACTTTAAGGCCGCCTTGACCACTCAACGATTGTTGGCGCGCAACGATCTCTTTAATGTGCTGCATGCTAAGCATCAGTTGCTCAAGTTCTTTGATTGCATTCGCGTACTCGGTCTCCCACACATCAGCCAACATCGTCAGATACTCGGGAAGTTGACGACCCTGCGGATCTTGCAGCAAATATTGCGCCAAGTCGTTCCGGTGTGCTGTCATCAAACTGATCGCTAACGGAAAATCTTTAAGCGAAGTTGTTTTATGCTGTTCGTACAAAATCAATGCTGACACATTCGCACTATTTAAGACATTACCAACGTTATGCAACACGCTGTTAGCCACTTCAGCCATCCCGGCACGATGTGAAATCGCGTAAGTCAAAGCATTGGCGCTCACCAGCTCACGCTCGACGCGTCGCCTCTCGGCGACCTCTAAGCGTAGCGCCCTCGTACGTTCTAACACTCGCGACTCAAGCTCTTCGTGAGCCTTGCGCAACGCCTCTTGCGCGAACTGACGATCTCTGAGCTCAAGCTGTAATTGTGTATCAGACCGCAAAAACCACCAAGTGCCCAAGCCAAGTAGCAAGAGCGCTAAACTCGAACGCCACAGAATCTTATGCACAACGTCATCCCACTCTTTTAAAAATAGCTCACGCGTGATGATGCTTGTGACGATCAAAGGAAACTGTTCGACGCGACGCACGGCAACCATGCGCAACTCGGTACTCTTTGATTCTGTCAACCGTTCAGAATCCGTCACCAAAACACCTTGCTCCAGTTTTTGTGCACCGATGAGATTTTGGGTCGCACTTTTCAAGTTTTTCACACCAACCAACGCATCGACCGAAGGCCAGCGTGCCATCAGCGTGTAATCGCTGCGGTACAAACTCACCGAAGCGCCTCGACCCAGGTCTTGGACTACCTTTTCGTAAAGATCAGAAAACGTCTGTAAGGACACTGCGACGCGCAGCCACGCTAGGGTTGAACCGTCACGATTCTTCACTTCACGCAATAAATCAAATAACCATTTTCTTGTCTTGTCATCAAACCTCGGCGGGCCGAGAAAGATGGCGCTTGAAAACCGCGGAGAGACTTGGACAAATTCGCTTTTATGCTGCTCAACATCAAAGTGCAAGACATCAGGGTCCGACGAACTGACGACGCGACCGTTCGGCAACACCACGCTAATCGCTTCAATCAGTCGATTGACCCGCACTTTATCCTGTAAGACCTGGCGCACAAGCAGGTCACCCTGTGCTTTGGTTGTGCTTTGATCTGTGTTCACCGCTTGTTCGATGATCGTATCGGAAAGTGCATCCAACACCACTTCGGCCGAAAACAGCAATTGGTTTGCTTGCTCGGCCAACACCAACGTTTGATGGGATAGTTGCTTTGACCAGAGCTGAACAGCAGTCGCGTGTCGACTCGTCGCATTGAACAAGGCGCTTGCAATAATGAATCCCGCAGCCACCAGCACCATTACCCAAATCAACAGCCGTCTTGAAACTCTACGTAATTTGAAGTGAGAGAACAGTGCCCGCCCAGCTGCTAAAACGGCAACAAGATATCTCAACTTTGGTTGCGCTCAAAGATAAGGTTGTAGTTTAAGTACGTCAACCAAAGGTAGTGCTTTTGAATATAACCAGCCCTGCGCTCGATGGCAGCCAGCAGCGATCAGGGCCTGTTGTTGCTCAGCGTTTTCGACGCCTTCAGCCGTCACTTCAAGATCTAGCGTCTTTGCAAGATTAATAATTGCAATGATGATCTTCTTTTGCGTAGAGTCGTGTAGCGCAGAGATAAAGCCCGAATCAATCTTTAGGCGATTGATTGGCATATTGGCCAGTCGTGCAAACGATGAGTAGCCTGTTCCAAAATCATCAATCGCCACCTCAACACCTAAGGTACGAATCGATTTCAACTGTCCAAAGATTTCTGCTGCAGAATCTGCCGCGTGACTTTCCGTCACTTCGATTTCAAGACCTTCTAAAATTTCAGGCCTCTCGTGCAAATCTTTGGTCAGCAAACCAAGCAACGTGCGATCGCGAAACAACTGTGGCGAAGCATTAAAGGCGACTTTAGAACCAGGAAATGTCTTAATAATCGTCGGCAGATCAGAGAGCACTTGCGATAAGAGCGAACCGCTTAGACGTTCGATGAGTCGTCCCTCTTCGGCGATCACAATGAACTCGGCTGGCGAAACGACGCCAAAGACATCGTCTTCCCAGCGCGCGAGCGCCTCAAAACCAATGATTTTTCCGGTACGCATATCAACTTCAGGTTGATAAAAGGGTTTAACCAAGTCAGACGTAATCGCCAGCGAGAGTTTCTCTTCAAGAAACCGTCTGCGCGAGACGAGATCGCCCAAGGCCTCGGTGAACCAGGTCAGACGTGCCCTGCCCTGCTCTTTTGATAATTGAAGCGCAGCATCTGCCGCGAGCAACAGTTCATTTATCGTTTTTGCCTGGTCTGGGTACACCGCACCGCCAGCACTTAAACTCAGTGAATACGACTGCTCATCGACCATGGTCGGTACACTGACCACCATATGGGACAAAGCAGCTCTTAGTTGATCGAGAAATTGTACTTGCTCAACTTCAACCACAGCAATGAACTCGTCACCCGAACGACGGCATAGGCTCGACCCGTTAGGCAAGACCATTTCTAGATAGGCCGCAACCTGAGCGATCAACTTGTCGCCGTTCTCTGGACCGTGCCGGTCATTGATCGTTCGCAGACGGTCAATGTTTAAAAATAGAAACAGAAATTGCTTACGGTTAATTTCGGGATTTGCAATCCGCTCTTGAAGCGCCTGACTAAACATGGCGTAGTTTGGCAACTGGGTAAGTCGATCTGTTGTAGTGAGTTGTCGCAGCTTTGCCTCGACCTCTTTGGTGTGTCGAATATCTGCAAAAATTGAGACGTAGCCTTGTCGTACACCCTGCTCATCGAGTATCTTTGAGACCGACAAGAGAACTGGGATTGCACGATCACTTCGATCGACGAACACAGTTTCACCGCGCCAGTGGCCTAAGTCAATTAAGCCGTCTCGAATTTGAACCGAACTGTTTTGCGCAGCGTTGTTGCGATACAGCATACCAGCGGGTCGGCCAATCAACTGCTCTCGGGCATAGCCCGTCACCTTCAGTAATTGCGGGTTGACATCGACAATTTTTCCGTCAACATCACTCACCAAGATTGCTTCACCTGCGGTAGTAAATACGTGATCTGTGATCCGAAGCTTACCGATTTTTCCTTGCTGTTCGATCAATAGCGCATGGATAGACTCGGTGACATGACTGATCACGTCTTGAGGAGAGTCTGACGGCAAGATCACGCTCTTGCCCGCAATAATATCGTGACTCAACGAGACAATATCGTGCATACGCGAATGCATATCTTTTGAAAAGACGCGAAGCTGAGTCTGATTCAAATACATCACAACGCCTGTTGCGATAAGTATCACCAACGCGCATGCACCCACCCAAAGCACTGAGGCACCAACGTAAAACGCCCAACCCAAGCCACACAGAACAATTACCAACCCAAACAGCAAGGCATACATTCGCCGTGCGACCCAGACGGAAATTTCATTGCCAACATGTTGCACAGCCATTTCTTGCATCCCAAGTGCGCTAGGTGTGAACCTTAACAGCGTTCAGAGCGGTTCTGCCCTTTACGCAAAGTGATAAATGCGAAGCGGATAAACCCTTGCACGATTTGTCCGGTTTTTGCACTAAACGCCGCCTCAGGCTAAATCATTGAGACCAAATCGCGGGCGAGCTTTAACAAATCGAACAGGCTAGTGAAGTCAAGGCAAACTCTAGTCATCACACCACCTTAGTGGATTGAATCTTTTGAAGCCCTTTGCTGCAACACTCGTTCAGGGATTTCCCAGATCACGAGCTTAGGCGGTGTTTTCTTAAAGGCGACGCTAGAGAGATAGGCATTCATCGCGCCAGAGAAATCACCACCACTACGCGCAAGATTTGCCACTTTCGCGTTCAATTCTTTTTCAATAAACGACACGAAATTTGACGTGCGCGAATACGAGGTTCCGATCACGACAATATTTGGCAAATCGGTATCGCCAAATAAATCGTCTGTCGATGCGCTTGCAGCGGACGACGCTGAAGAGCCCAACGCGTTCTTTTTTCGATCATCGACTTTGAAGCTTGTCTCTTGAGCGATATCTTGCTCGGGCTGAAGAGCTGTCGATAACCAATCAACGCCAGCCAGGCGGATCAAATCACCCGAGCGACGATTGTCAGTGCGCTTGTCAATGACCAAGGTCTGTGCTGGGGAGGGCGTTATCTTCAAACGCAAGACTTCTGCACTGACGGCAATTGCCGCAGCTTGCGCACCTTGCTCAGTCCAGTGCGAGTCAGATTTCAAAAAGGCGGCGGTATGTTTTTGCTTGAAGGCCGTGAGCGTGTCAGTCAGATCTAACGCGTCAACACCCGCACCGCTCAGTTCTGTCACCCAATGACCTGCACGTTGTGCGTAGCGCTTTGGGCGATGCAACATTCCGAGTTGCGAGGCTTCAATACGAGTTTTATCTGGCACAACGACCACAAGTAACTTGATTCCTTTTGCAGACAAGGTCTTTTGAACCTTAAGAACATCGACTTTACGTTGAGTGGCATTACGCTGTGGCTGGTCGTGCACAGTGAGTTCGTCACCCAGAAAAAGCCACCCAGGTGCGCCCCGTCGCACACGCGGGCCCAAGTCGCCTGCCACCACCCAACTCAAACCTCGTTCGATTCGAGCCGCCTTCGAAGGAACAGGCGCATCGGCGAGCGCTAATGCAAAGGCCTGAGACACGTCGCCCTGTAAGAATGGCGACCATGCTATCCCATTCGGAAACAAATTCAGCTTTCCAAAACTTGTCGCATAAAGCGTTGAAAACAGCCCGAAGACAATAAACAACGCAAAGCATGCGCCAGCGAGAGGGCTTGCCTTGCGATCACGGTCGGTAATCGGTTTGAGGCCAGCTTCTGGTGGAATGTAGGGCTTAGTCATCAGAATTGAAAATACAAAAATGGAACGGCGCCGCGACTAGCGATGAGTGCGAACGAAAAAAGAAAACCAATAATCGGCCATACGGTTGCAACGAATACAATCCCGCGCCCCGACTGCCGATCTACCCAGCTTTGAAGTAACGGCACCATCACGCACGCAATCCCTAAGGCGTAGGCTAACCAATGCGAAGGTCGCAAAAGTACCAACATGGCATCACTTAAGCCAAAGCCGTTCAGACCAAACTGACCCGCATACATCTGTAGACCGCTATCAAAGGTGTGCGCCCTAAAGATTGTCCAGGCTAAAAATACAAACAATAACGTCAGCGTGCGCGACAACATGCTTGGCAAACTGCCTAGTTTGGCTTGATTCCACAGTCGATCTACGCTTAACGCGACTCCGTGCGCAATGCCCCAAAGCAAGAAGTTCCAACTGTCCCCTCCATGCCACAATCCAGCAATTGCCATCGTGAGTAACAGGTTGACGTAGGTTCGCACTGGGCCAAGACGATTGCCACCCAACGGGATGTAGAGATAATCTCGTATCCAGCTTGAGAGCGACAAATGCCAGCGTCGCCAGAAGTCTTGAATACTGGTCGCGAGGTACGGATTGTTGAAGTTTTCAGGAAACCGAAACCCCAGCATCATGCCTAAACCGATTGCCATGACGCTATAGCCTGCAAAATCAAAGAACAATTGCAAGCCATAACCGATACAGCCGAGCCAGGCATCCAAGAACGAGGGGTTCTGCACCGCAAAAGCAACATCTACGACGGGCGCCAACGTATCCGCGATCAAAACCTTCATCGACATACCGATCATCAAGCGGCGCGCACCAAGCGAGAAATGTTCCCAATCAAAAGGGCGTGAAACGAGTTCACGCTTGACCCATTCATAACGAATGATCGGGCCGGCAATCAAATGAACAAACATCGACTGATAGGCACCGAAACTCACAAAGCTTTTGTCAGCCGGAACGGTTCGGCGATAGACATCAATCAGATAAGAAATCGACTGCAGTACGATAAAAGACAGACCAATCGGCAAGATGACCAATTGCCACTCAATTGACAGCGCACTACCCGGGCCAACAAAACCATTGAGCGTTTCCACCAAGATATTTGAGTACTTAAACCAGCAAAGCAACAACAGATTGATCGCAATGAAAGCGGTCAGCATCCAGCCACGCGCCCGTTGGGTCTTGGTCGCGTCGATCGCTAAGCCCCCTACCCACCCCATCACGGCAAGAAACATGAATAGCAGCAGAAATACTGGGCTCCACCATCCATAGAACACCCAACTGCAAAGCAATAGGGTAGCGTTACGACGAGACGGCCCGACCAAGGCATATAAAGCTAAAAAGGCGGGTAAAAAAATCGTCAGAAACTCAAGTGAAGCAAAAACCATGATCGTTTAGTGACTTGTAAAAGCGTTAACGCGCAACTGCGTCTGAGGCAATGAAAATACGTGTGGTGCCTGCTGCCGGAACGGCAAAGACGCTATAGCGCTCGCCCGCAATCAATTCACCAAGCTCAAGCGGCGCACCAACAGTTTGTTCGCTGCACAGCAACTGAACAGAAATTTTCACTGGATTGATCATGCGCCTTGTCAAGGCATTCACACCGAGCTTCTCGAACAACATGACGTTACGACCGACCACCTGTAGAGCGGCGCTGACACACGTTGCACTCACGTTATAGAACGCCAACGACACCTTAAGTGCGTTAAAGTCATCAGGCTCTTCACCAATCGTCACGTGTTTGAGTGTTGCGCCATCAGCCAAAGCAATCACACTGACAAACTCACCAGCCTTTACGGTTGCTGCAATCGCACTTTTGCTTTGCGCTTGCGTAAATTGGCCCTTAATATCGGACTTGGCACGAACAGGATAAAACACAGTCGCAGGCGTCTTAGCGTCTAACTGGACTTTTGCCTGCGATCCTGCTGCGGTCAGTTCAAGCGCAGCGTCTGTCCCATTCACAAACCTGACGAAAGACGAGTCGGCGCTAGGGCCGGTGGGATACAACGGAATATCGGCAGCGTTGCTCAAGACACTGAACGTACAAGCGACCAAGCGCAAGGCAAAACTTGCAAACTTGGTTGCGTAGTTTGTGTATTGAACTGCACCAACCGCTGCACCTTGAGTGGCAGCTAAGGCTAAACCTGCTTCTTTCATTTTTTCAACCCCTGAACCACAGGCAACGCAGCCAATGCTTTCGTGATATTCGCACTCCAGGCTTGATAGCCAGCCTGATTAAAGTGCTGCCCATCGACCGTGGCCCATTGACCTGGCTTTGAAAATTTCAATGAATCGATGAACACGCAAGGCGCAACGTTTTTTTCTAAAAATCCTGCCATGAATTCAACACGCTTATCGTTCTTAAAATACTTACCTCCAGGGGTTCCCCAAGCAGGGCCCACCCAAACACAAGGCGTCTGGGTCGCAGCGATCTCTTTTGTGAGCCCGGTAATCCCTTGCCAAGCCCAGGCTCTTGGAAATGTCTCGTTGTCATAAGACGCCATGGTGTCGCCTAAGATAATCACCACCAGATTTGGCTTATCTTTCGCGATCAATTCTTTAATCGGACTGGTCGTGGCTGCACGGCCTTTAAAAACGGTATCGCCTTTGAAACGATCGGCACCACAAGGGACTTCAACTGTTTTTAGCCAGTCGCTCGCGGTGGCGCCACAGGCACCAATCGCATGAACGGTTGCGCCTTGTGTCGTCAAGTCTTCATAAAGCGGATTCATCAAATACCCGGGCAGCGAGAGGTGACTCTCACCAAGCACCAGCATCGCAATTCCGGCAAGTGTTCCTGCTGCCATCTGTATTTCCTTTATTTGCTATTCACTAAGTTCTTGACGACGGTCGAAGCAAGAACGTTTTTCACAATTTCGCTGCCCCACAGGTCGTAACCGGCAGCAGTAAAGTGCTGCCCGTCCGAGGTGGGCCATTGCCCTTGCTTAGAAAACTTCAACGAGTCGATATATTCACAAGGTGCGACCGTACTCGCCAACAAATTTGACATCTGCTGAACGCGCGCGAAATTTTTACCGAACGGACCGCCCTCTGTCCCCCAAGCAGGCCCTACCCACATACAAGAGGCACCTGTCTTAGCGATCTCTTTGGTGAGCGCTGTGACTTGCTGCCAAATCCATACCTTTGGAAAATCTTGTTTATAGCCAGCCATCGTGTCACCCATCACCACGATCACGAGCTTTGCCTTATCCGCTGCGACTAGGTCTTTAATCGGCGTCGTCTTGGCTTCTTTTCCAACAGTCGTCGGCGCGGCCTTCCCTAGCCGTTCGGCACCGCAAGTCGCCGGGACTGAGCGGATCCAATCGCCGGCAGGTACACCGCAAGCCGCCAGTGAATGCACCTGCGCACCTTGCTGCAACAAACCGTCGTGCAACGATTTAATCAGATAGGTTGGCATCGACAGATGGCTGTCGCCAATCACCAATACCGTCAAACCCGCCAACAACATTGAAGACATAAAACACTCTTAAAAAAGTTATAAACCGTAGGGTGAAACATAAGGGCTCATCGGCATCAGCACCGGCCCTGTTCTTGGATAGAAGCTAAAGCGCAAATACATGCCCGCGCCCCACTGTCGATAATTGCTTGAATTATCAAGCTGCACTAAACCACCCAAGAACGCGTAACGACTCAGTTGATACTCGCCCGCAGCTGAAAGGTTGTACGCGACCCCAGACTGACTTTGAGCCTCATAGGTGGCAGTGCCGGTGCCTCCGCCACCCAAGGCCAAGACGCGCGCCATGGCAGCGTTGGCTGCCGCCTGAAGATCACCGTTATTCGGAAAATAATCTGACGCACTTTGCGAAAACTTCTGTGCCCCTAACGCGCCAGAGATTCTGTATGAGAAGTCACCTGAACGCTGAGCCCAACTCACTGGCAAGGTCAAGGCATAATATTGCTGAGGGCTGAAGTACCCGCCCTGCCCAAAGGTATAGTTGCTTAGGTTTTTGTTGTAGAACATACTCGCCGTATTGACGCCGACGGTGAGGTTTTCGTCGTTAGTTTTAACGAGGTTCCAGTACATCCCTAAGCTTGCATCCGCACGCGTGTTCGCCGCCACGTTATGACCATTGAGTGCAAATAAACCTGCCGAGCCAGTAACTCCGTAGCCACCAAGATCTTTCGACAGCTGTACACGCACGCCAGTCGACATCACGGCGCCCCACTTCTGCCCCGTCACACTGTCTCGGGTACCAGCAAACGACAACACACTATCCACCACAGGGCGACTTGACGCACTGATGCTGTAGTACCAGGTATTCTCCTGATCCAACATCCCGTCAAACTTCAGGCCACCTGTCACGTTGCTATATTGAAAACCAACTGGCGTCACGCCAATATCAGCCGCAAAACCAGGTGTCTTGTAACCCAACGCCCAACCCACCCCACGGCCAGTTTGCTCGTTTGGATAACCGGTAAGCCCGGCGATTTGATCAAAAGCCGCATTCG
>Ga0247843_1007345_pt1 | contig 13651 bp, 10 predicted proteins | sample LaCruzMarch2017__FD_192420 | JGI IMG/M metagenome (GOLD analysis project Ga0247843, IMG submission 192420) | Freshwater microbial communities from meromictic Lake La Cruz, Castile-La Mancha, Spain - LaCruzMarch2017_8m | ecosystem: Environmental > Aquatic > Freshwater > Lake | place: Spain...
TAGACAGGGGGTACCAACACATTGAAAAACGGTTGAATGCCTTAGGAGCAGATATTGAGCGAATAGGATAAACTGTTCCTAAACGAATAGCCCTGCTTAACCTAACGCCCATTCCGATTTTTGATGCGTGCCTAAATATTCTTCTAATTCACACTTATTAATTTTAATGACATCCTTATTTTATTCTTATTCATTATTTGGACTTAATTTTGTAATACATAGAATATGAAGTTTATGAAAAGGATATTTGTTATTGCCATACCTATACTTGCCGTTTTAATTTTAGGTGCTTTTATTTTAAATTCATCTGTAAGTACAAAATTGAACGTCGGTGAAAAAGCGCCCAACATCAGTATGACTTCGCCGGATGGCCAAATCATTTCTCTTGAATCGTTTAAAGGAAAATACATTCTGATTGATTTCTGGGCTTCCTGGTGTGGAACCTGCCGCAAGGAGAACCAAAATCTGGTTAGAGCATATAACAAATATAAAGATCAGAAATTTACAGGTGCTACTGGATTTACAATATACTCTGTTTCATTAGATACAGATAGTGAGGTATGGAAAAAAGCTATAAAAAACGATAAATTAGTTTGGCCCAATCATGTATCCGATTTAAAAAAATGGGATTGCAGCAGTGCAGAGGCCTACGGTGTAACTTCATTACCCACTACCTTTCTTGTAGACCCTTCAGGTAAAATTATTGCAGTGGATCTTACGGGTAATTCTCTAGAAACCGAACTTGAAAAATATACGGTTAAGTAAGTTGCCTGCGGCAACCTCTCTTCTATTTAGATTTACAAGCCATATTACTTTCTTTACAATGCCCATAGTAAGGCCCGGGGATTCTTTTTTACAGTCAATTTGTCACCAAAAATGTATTGGCAAGAGTTTTGATTATGTTTCGTAAATTATTTAATCAGCGTATGAGCGCCAATAAAAACAAAGAATCAAACGATAAGGAACAAAATCAAGAGGATAGTATAGAACAACCTATCCAATCCGAAGCAGAACACATTAATAAGGAAGAAATTGAGGAAGATGAGACGTCTAAACTACAATCGGAAAATGAAGAGTTAAAGGATAAATACCTGAGACTTTATAGTGATTTTGAAAACTATAAACGCAGAACCAATAAAGAACGAATTGAAATGTTTAAAATGGCGGGACAAGAAATTCTTAAATCGCTTATTCCTGTAATTGATGATTTTGATAGGGCCGAAAAATCGTTTGAAACCTCTACCGACAGTGCTTCCTTATCGGAGGGATTAAAACTAGTTTCTCATAAGTTCAAAACTGCCCTTGAAGTGCAAGGCTTAATAGCCTATAAAACCATTGGAGAAGATTTTGACGCCGACCTACATGAAGCGATTACCAAAATACCTGCCCCTTCCGAAGAACTGAAAGGGAAGGTTGTGGACGAAATTGAAAAAGGCTACAAGCTAAATGACAAAGTTATTCGATTTGCTAAAGTGGTTGTAGGGGAATAAGACATGGCAGCAAAACGTGACTTTTACGAAATACTAGGGGTAGGCCGTTCGGCCAGTGAAGAGGAATTAAAAAAAGCCTATCGAAAACTAGCCATAAAATATCATCCGGATAAAAACCCGGGGGATCCTTCGGCAGAGGAACATTTTAAAGAAGCCGCCCAAGCCTATGAAGTATTAAGCAATCCTGAAAAAAGAGCGGCCTATGATCGTTTCGGACATGATGGAGTGCGAGGTGCATCCGGACAAGGAGGATTTTCGGGCAACATGAATATGGATGACATATTCAGTCAGTTTGGGGATATATTTGGTGATAATAATCCTTTCGAAAGTTTTTTTGGAGGCCGTGGCAGAGGCGGAAGAGGGGGTGTGGCCCAAGGATCAAATATTCGAATCAAGCTTAAATTAAGCCTTGAAGATGTATGTGCGGGGGTAGAGAAAAAAGTGAAATACACCAAAAAGGTGGCGGCACCCGGTGCCAAATTTGCCACGTGTAATACCTGCAAAGGATCTGGCATGATTAGTAAAGTTGCCAATACGTTCTTAGGACCGATGCAAACATCAAGCACCTGTCATTCATGCAATGGACTTGGACGCAGACTTGAAAACAGACCTGCAGGGTCGGACAATGAGGGATTAATTAGCGAAGAAGTAACTACATCCATCAAAATTCCACCAGGGGTGCAGAATGGTATGCAACTTTCTTTGGGAGGCAACGGAAACGATTCTCCAATGGGAGGGCATCCCGGTGATCTGATTGTGTTGATTGAAGAAATAGATCATCCACACTTCCGAAGGGAAGGTATCAATTTACTTTATGATCTTTTTATTAGCTTTCCAACGGCCGCCTTAGGTGGTGAAGTAGAAATACCAACCATTGATAGCAAAGTGAAGGTTAAAATAGACCCGGGTACACAAGGAGGTAAAATGCTAAGGCTCCGGAATAAAGGGGTACCAGATATAAATGGATATGGAAGAGGTGATCAATTGATTCAAGTTAATATTTATACACCCAAACGACTTAATCATGATGAAAAGGAAATCCTTAAGAAACTGGAGAAGGCCGAAAACTTCACACCCTCAGCCGATAATAAAGAAAAAGGCTTCTTTGATCGCATGAAGGAGTTTTTTGTTTAAGAAATCAATTTAATTCTTTTATAATTTCACTTAAAAGCAATGGAAACTTTGCTTTTATTTTTTATACAAAAATCAATATCGGTGAATAGCGCTTAAAAGCGCAGATTTTATTTGATTGAACCTATACCAAGGATATTTTATGCCCTCTTAAAGTTCTTCAACTATCTGAAGAGCTTCAAATAAATAAGGATCTTTCTTCAGATTTTTATACCAATCTTTTGCCCGGTCGGTTTTACCTTTATCGTTCTCCATTTCTTCCTTATCTTCTTCAAGCGCTGTTATAATTAACTGCTCATTTTCGAGGTAAACGCTCTCCATTCTCTTGGCATGATCCTTTCTCAATTTTTCTTCGTTTCTAAAGGTTTGAAGGTTTAAACTATACACCTTTCGATTATCCTCTTCCTGTATCCGTTTAGCATTATCATCTATTAGTTTGAAAGATGGATTTACCTTAACGCGTGCTTCAGAAGACGATTTTACCTTATCTAAATTGGTATAATATTTGGAATAGGATTTATATCCTGCCGGCTTTATTTTATCCCATGCCATAGGGTAATCCTGCTCGCCTTCCCCCGATTTTAAGTAAGTAAAATTATCGGGCAATACAATATCAGACGATACTCCTTTTAATTGTGTAGCCCCTCCATCAATACGATAGAATTTTTGAATGGTAATTTTTAAGGAACCAAATTCAGCAGCATCCTTGCTTCGAATGGTTTCGTTTAAATCCACAAATCGTTGAACAGTTCCTTTTCCAAAGGTGTGGTTGCTTCCAATTATGACAGCCCGTTTATAATCTTGCATTGCAGCGGCAATTATTTCGCTTGCCGATGCGCTAAATTGGTTTACCATTAACACCAGTGGTCCATCCCATTCTACCGACGGATCATAATCATTTAGCATTTCGGGATCTTCCCCTCTTGTTTTTACCTGAACAATAGGCCCTTTTTCAATAAATAACCCCGACATATTCACAACATCCTGTAGCGATCCACCCCCATTATTCCTCAAATCGAATATTATACGTTCTACTCCAGCGCTCTTAAGTTTTTTTATTTCCTTTTTTACATCATCCCAACTCGTTCTACCACCGGTACCATTCATATCTGTATAAAAAGTTGGTAGAAATAAGTATCCCGTTTTTTTATGATCATTATCCTCTATCACCACCGATTTGGCAAAGGTTTCATCCAATATCACAACATCCCTTACAATTTTGATAACTTTCGTAGTGCCATCGGGTTTTTTAACAGTAAGTCTCACCTCTGTGCCTTTGGAACCCCGTATCATTTTTATGGCATCGTCGATGGGCATATTCACCACATCCACTGGTTCGCCTGCACCTTGCCCTACTTTTAGTATGATATCCCCTTCTTTCAATTCACCTTGCAAAGCCGAAGGACTTCCGGGTACTATTCGCATGACTTTAATATACCCATCTTTTTCTTGAAGGGAAGCTCCAATGCCTTCCAATCGTCCCGACATACTGATATCAAAATTTTCTTTGTCTGCTGGTGGAAAATAATTGGTGTGAGGATCGAATATGGAGGTAATAGCATTAATATAATAACTCAGTTTTTCATCCGGCTTTATTTTGCTCCAACGGGATACAAAATCTTCCTGTGCCTTAAGCACACCTTTACGCGCTTGAGCCTCCAGGCTGTCGTTAGATAACACCCGAATTACAGTGTCTTTGCGCAATACCGCCGTTTCCTGAGTTTCCAGGCTCTGGGCTAAACGAGTCATCACATTGTATTTTAAAAATTTTCGTAACCTCTCCTTTAGTTCTGTATCATTTTTGGCAAACGGTTGCTTTTCATCCACCACAAATGTTTCGTTGGAAGTAAAATCCATCTGTTTGCTTAATATTTCCTTGTACCAAAGTTGATTTTGAGCAATCCGGCGTTCATATATTTCCATGGTTTTATCAAAAAACTCATTGTTGCCGGCAAGCGATAAATTATCAATTTTGGTTTGGTACGACGCCAGTTTTTTCATGTCCTCCTGGGTGAAAAAACGCTTGTTTGCATCTAATACACCTATGAATTCCTTAAATACTTTCTTCGAAAAATTATCGTCAATAGCCGGTGGATTGTAATGAAGTGCTTTTAAACTTTGAAGTATGGAAGGTAAAAGGTTACCCTGACCCGATTCCATGTTTTTTATATAAAACCCAGTTCCCAAAAGAGAAACCGGTATCAATACCAAGAAGATTTTTTTCAATGTCATACTATTAATAGAAAAGCGAATTTGTCAAAAATATTGTTCAGAATTAGAGTCTAACAGTTCTACAAGCGAATTAATTCGATAAATTAAATTAGGCTATTGGAATATCAGGTGTTGTTTCAGGCTCCGGAATGCTTTCAATAGTTTCCTCTTCTTTTTTCGCATCTGGGGCGTCCATATATTCCTGATAAGTAGTTTTCGTATCAAACGGACGCTTTCCAATTAAATTTTCAAGATCCTGTTGAAACAAAATTTCTTTATCCAAAAGAGCTGTAGCAAGTTTTTCAAGCTCTGCCTTTTTATCTATGATAAGATTTTTCGTGCGTAAATACGCATTATCAATAAGCTTGCGAACCTCTTGATCTATCATTTGCGATGTTTCTTCCGAATATGGTTTGCCCATGAGTCCGTATTCACCCGCATCATCTCTAAACGATACATGCCCAATTCTCTCGTTCATACCATAGATGGTCACCATGGCATAACCCATTTTGGTTATTTTTTCAAGGTCGTTTTGCGCACCAGTCGATACTTTTCCAAAAAATACATCTTCTGCTACGCGTCCTCCCAAAGTCATACACATCATATCGATCAGTTGTTCCGAACGATACAGATACTGTTCTTTAGGCAAATATTGAGCATACCCTAGGGCTGCAACCCCACGGGGCACAATAGAAACTTTTACTAAAGGATCCGCAAATTCCAGAAACCAACCAGCGATGGCATGGCCTGCTTCGTGATAAGCTACAATTTTCTTTTCCTCGGGAGAGATGATCTTGTTTTTCTTTTCCAATCCGCCAATCACTCTATCAATAGCGTCCTGAAAATCATGCATATTGATTTCCTTTTTATTGCTACGGGCTGCTATTAATGCGGCTTCGTTGCATACGTTCGCAATTTCGGCACCGGCAAACCCAGGCGTTTGAGCGGATAACTTTTTAGGGTCAATATCGTTTCCAAGTTTCAAGCCTTTTAAATGGACTTTGAATATCTCTTCACGACCCACCAGATCAGGGCGGTCGATGGATATCTGTCTGTCGAATCGTCCTGGCCTTAACAAAGCCGAATCTAAAATATCAGGTCGGTTGGTGGCGGCTAATATAATAACGCCCGAATCGGTTTGAAACCCATCCATTTCAGTAAGCAATTGGTTCAAGGTATTTTCCCTTTCATCGTTTCCACCCTGTATAGCACTCTTCCCCCTAGCCCTTCCAACGGCATCTATTTCATCAATAAAAATAATACACGGTGCTTTTTCTTTGGCCTGACGGAAAAGATCCCTTACCCGGCTTGCTCCCACACCTACAAACATTTCCACAAAATCGGAACCCGACAATGAGAAAAAAGGAACATTAGCTTCACCGGCTACTGCCTTTGCCATAAGGGTTTTACCAGTTCCTGGAGGGCCTATCAACAAAGCCCCTTTCGGAATTTTCCCTCCTAAGTCGGTATATTTTTTAGGGTTCTTAAGGAAATCTACAATCTCCATTACCTCTACTTTTGCCTCTTCAAGTCCTGCAACATCTTTAAAGGTAATATTGACTTTCGTATCTTTATCAAAGAGTTGGGCTTTGCTTCTACCAATATTAAATATTTGTCCGCCTGGTCCTCCGGTGCCGCCTACCCGGCGCATCATGAAAAACCAAAACAAACCAAAAATAGAAATCATTATTATCCAAGGCATAAACTCTTGTAAATAATTGCTTCTTATTTGGGAATCAACGTTTACCTTTTTGGATTCGGGTAAATTTTCCTGAGATTTGGCTACGACATTCGTGCTGAAATTGTCGTAATCACCCACATCATCCAGTATAAAATTGGGCCCTTTGGTATCGGCAAACATGTTTTCTTCTCCGAGATCCTTCTTATACTCAGATTTCTTTTTGGCCGAATCGGTAAGGAATATTTCTACCTTAGAGCGATTAACTACAATGATCTTGCTCACATCACCCTTTGCAAGCATTTCTTTAAGCTCTCTGGTGGTGATGGTTTTGGCAGTATTATTTGAAAACCAGGAGAAAAACAAAAAGACAACTGCCAATATGCCATATATCCAATAAAAGTTAAACTTAGGGCCCGCAGGCTTTTTATTGCGGTCTAATGGATTATTGCTGTCGGGTTTCCTGTTATTATCGTTATTGGTCTGGTTGCGTTTAAAAACGATGCGGGTTTTTTGCCCAGGTTCTTTAGTTGGTTCTTCCATTTAAATTAAGTAATCATTATTAAACAATTGATATGCCAAAAGGATTACAAACTTAGGCCAAAAAGATTTAAGAATATAATGATTTGATATGTGAATCGATGCTCATTTTGCATTTTTCAGTCATTCTGTTTCTCAGGATTCCTGTTTTTTGATCCCATTATTTAACCATGATGTCAAAGACTTTTTGTTCCCCTAAATACCCCTCCAACCTATCGCCAATATCCACTTTACCAACACCTTCTGGAGTTCCGGTAAAAAAAAGATCCCCGATTTTTAGGGTAAAAAAGGTGGAACAATATTCTATAACTTTTTCAATCGGAAAAATCATATCCGCCGTATTTCCTTTTTGAACAATCTCCCCATTTTTCACCAAATGAAAGGCTATATTATGGGGGTCAATTTCGTTCAACGGCAAAAAATCTCCCACCAATGCACTTTGATCAAATGCTTTTGCGATTTCCCATGGCAGTCCTTTCGCCTTTTGTATGTCTTGAAGATCCCGGGCCGTAAAATCTATCCCAACGGTATACTCTGCTATATATTTGTGGGCAAACTTTGATTCAATATGCCGACCAATCTTATTTATCCTGAACACTATCTCCGTTTCGTAATGCATATTTTTTGTAAAATTGGGCAGGAAAAATGGCTCTCCTTTTCGCATCAATGCCGTATCGGGTTTCATAAAAATTACTGGATCCGTAGGGAGTGCATTGTTCAATTCCTTGGCATGTTCGGCATAGTTTCTGCCTACACAAATTATTTTCATGCTGCGAATTTAAGGTGGTAATTTGTCAATTTGCAAATGATTCCATAGGGGGCACACTGATTGATAAACAAATATGGCTGCGATTGTTTTAAACGCCTTTCACTTTAACCCACAACAATAATACGAAGAAGACTAATTGCCATATTAAGCCTGGTTGAGATTAACCCCCAATTAGAAGGTGTTATCCGTTTTGGCAAAAAAATGAATAACAACATCGTCATTGAATATGGATTTTCTAATGTGTATTTTGGATTTAACTTTGCGGATACCGTTCCCACACGATTACCACAAAACAAAGAACATTGCCTTTTAAATACATTTATTCATAATCATGTTCGATCCCCATGTTATAATTCAGGCTTATAGTCAGGGCTATTTTCCAATGGCCCATCCGGATGAAGGGAACGAAATATTCTGGCATTTACCCCAAGAACGAGGAATAATTCCTTTGGATCATCGGTTTAAAGTGAGTAAAAATCTTTCACGACTTTATAAACAGGGAAAATTTGAGCTCAAGCAAAATGCCGATTTTGAAGGGGTGATTCGAAACTGTGCAGCCCGAGAGGAAACCTGGATTTCAGATGAAATAATTGATGCGTATTGTGAATTGAACCTCATGGGCATTGGCCATAGTTTTGAAGCCTGGTATGAGGGCAAATTAGTTGGAGGATTGTATGGTCTTGCCCTTGGTAAAGCCTTTTTCGGCGAAAGTATGTTTCATATCATGACGGATGCTTCCAAAATTGCCTTACTATATTTGGTAGAATGCCTCAGGGAAAAAGAATTTATCCTTTTAGACAGTCAGTATTTGAATGATCATTTGCTTCAATTTGGCGCTTATGAAATTGATCATGAAGAATATCTGGATATTTTACACCAGGCGTTAGCTCACTAATTAAATTTAAGAAAGGACGAATCGCTTATTTAAAAACGGACTTTAAACCTAGCCCCAAGCTGTCATTGTTGCTCCTCACCTTGCAATTTGCATAACCAATGGTATTACTTCGCTTATCTTTTTATATCGTATAGTTTTATTTTTCGTCTCTGTAATTGAAAGTTGACTTGATCTGCTAATGGGTTTATTGGATTAGTCCGTTCATAAAATTTATCTTTATCCCTATTTAATGGATTGTTGGCAATAAAATATTAAATGCTTTCAAAGGATTGTGTATTACGAATGAAATAGGCGTAAACACAGGATTGCCATGCCATTTTCCATTGTTACCTTGGCTTACAATGAGCAGAAAAACTCAAAACCCTTTGTTTATATGGTTGGACGACCCAAATTCTGGGTTAGTGAACCAAAATAAATTAATTTAGGGTAATCAAGCTCTACGAAATATTAAAAAAGGGATGTTTAGACCTAACTAAACGATGCGAATGGTCAACTAAAGGGTACAAAAGATTAGAAAGACAGTTCCTGAATCCAAAAAAATGATTTTTAGTCGAACAAAGCAGAATGGTTTAAGAAAAAGGTGGAATTCAACCCTTTTTTAGGGAATTCAAAGATTAAAGTGTCGTTCTGCCATGAAAAATGGAATTTTATTCATGAAAAATTGAAATTAACCTTACCCTACGTGATGTAAAATAATTTCTATCAATAGGGCAAAACAGTTTTCATGCTTTTACATTACCATTTTTATAGTGACTATCATCCAATAGAAATGAACCCAGAATAAACTATTTCCAAGAGTTAGCATTAAATTGACACCGATTCCTAAGCAACCTTCGATTTTAGATTACCAAAAGCTATTTTGTCAGTATATTATGTCACTCATCCTTTAGGAAAGTCCAAGGAGGAACGGGAAAACAATGTATGCATCCTTGAAAACCAAAATTAAAATTATTCGTATTTGTATAGTCTATTTTCAGGTTAAATTTTTCTTTTGTATATGGGAATTATGTAATTTTTTTTCTGTTAAGTGTAATTTTTTCTCATTTAAGATTAGAACCTTTGCTAGCGTGACTTAGTACATAACTAAATAAAATTAACTTTAAAAATAAAAAGTATGAAAAGCAAGGCAACAGTAGTTTGGGCAAATTCAGGAAATATAGGCTTCGGGCCAGTTTCATCTCAAAGTGAAGCGCTTGAAAGAGTGTATAATGCCTACAATATTCTGGACTCAGAAGATGAAGAAAAGAGTACGGAAGAATTAATTGCTGCTTCCCATGCTGCGTGTTTTACCTTTAAGCTCTGTTCACTGTTGGATCAATCTGGATTTAAACCGGAATTTATAGAAACTACGGCGGAGGTTATTTATGATAAAAACTCTAATCTTCACTCCCACCTTAAGGTAATGGCAACTATTCCCGGGATTAGTGCCCATAAATTTTTGGAAAGGGCCAATCATGCAAAAGTTAATTGTTTGGTGTCGAAAGCACTGGGTATGCACATCACCATGGAGGCCATTATCAGAGAGCTAGCAATTGCCTAATACCATGAATTGTAATTAGGATTCGCTTTTGGAATTTTCTTAATTTTAGGGTTAAGTATCGCTATGGATCATTGGAATGGTTGGTGAAGGAGTGGATATTTAAAATCAAAAATCTGTGTATTTTTGAAATTCCATGTCTAAGTCTAAAAACCAATCAGGTATACCACCCAAACCTCAATCATCGGGTAAATCCACTTTACCTAAGTCGGCACCCGTCGGCTTAACTACGCGGGTTGGAAACTATTTTCGATCTAAGCGTGATTTTTTTATAACTGAACCATTGGCGGCTTTAAAAAACAAGGATTATCAAGGATCCTGGTGGAAAGGCGACCATCCATTTTATCGGTTCATTTTCGCCGTTATGGTTATTCTTTCGTTCATGGTTATACCCATACTTAGTTTTGATTACGGAATTACCTGGGATGAATTTGAAGATATTGGATACTTTAACGAGGTATTGGCCTATTATACCTCATTTGGCGAAGATAAAAGATGCTTGGATATTGAAGGTACGATGAAAGGACATGAGGTAAAAAAAGAACTAATAACCCATTTGGTTAATTACGGACCCTTTGTCAATCTAAGTTCGGCATTTGCATTTAAATTTCTATCCCCTTTTGGCTTGTATGAAACTCGGCATCTTGTTGTTTCATTATTTAGTTGCATTGGGTTATTATTTACCGGATTACTGGCAAAAAGATTAGGTAATTGGCAAACGGGGGTTTTCGCCTTCGTATTTATTTTACTAACCCCTACCATATTTGGCCATGGCATGAATAACCAAAAGGATATTCCATTTTTGGCATTTTATATTGCGTCCCTCTATTATATTGTTAAGTTTCTGGAAGAAATGCCATCACCCACCGCCGGAACATGGATAAAATTATCGGTGGCCATGGGTATATTAATGAGTATTCGTGTGGGTGGGCTTATAGTTTTTGCGTATTTAGTGTTGTTTACCGGAATCCTTTTTCTGTGGAATGTTTATTCAAAAAAGCACAAGTTTGATGTGAAAAGCATTTGGCTACCTATAAAGCGATTAATTCCTCCACTGGCACTCGCGTACTTTATCGGCATAATTTTTTGGCCGGCTGCCCTGGCCGATCCTTTTAATCATCCCTTTGAGGCGCTAAAGAATTTTGAAAAATTCAGTTTAGTTCATATTTACGAAATATTTGAAGGCAACCGTTATTACATGAAGGATTTCCCTTGGTATTATGTACCTAAAAGTATGATGATAACCATACCATTATTTGTGTTGTTGGGGTATGTTTTGTCACTTATTATTTCAGCCATAAATTTTAAAAATATAAAAGTATGGCATATTGTATTATTAATTTTTGCTACCGCCTTCCCAATATTCTATGTGATTTATAAAAAATCGGCTCTTTATAGCAGTTGGAGGCATTTGCTATTCGTGTATCCCACTATTGTAGTTATGGCAGCCATAGGGTGGCAACAACTCATTCATAGGATAAACGGGAAACATCTTAAATGGATTCCGTTGGTCATTCTTTTGGTTTTGGTGGGAAAGGTAAAGTTGTGGATGATAAAAAATCATCCCTATCAATATGTTTATTACAATGAAATTGTTGGCGGTGTGAAGGGGGCTTACGGTTACTATGAAACAGATTATTGGTGCCAATCGCCTAGAGCAGCTATAGAATGGTTAATGAAAAATGAGAACCTTAAAGACCCTAAAAAAAAAGTATTTGTTGGAAGCAACAACGAAAGTCATAGCATGAGTTATTATGCCCAAAAAAATACCGACAGTATAACGATCGTTTGGTGTAGAGATTTTGAATGGGATCAAAATTATTGGGAATATGGAATATTTACGACCCGTACCTTAAGTCATACCCAAATGAAAAATGGATACTTCCCTCCCAAGGGTACCATACATCAAATAATGGTGGACGGTATACCTTTGGCGGCCATTGTAAAACGTGAAAATTACGATTATTACAAAGCACATCAGTATCAGAATAAAAAGCAGATGGATACCTCCTTTTATCTGTTCCAAAAGGCCGCACAATATGCTCCAAAAAATGAAGGTCCATATCGGGAAATGGGATTCATCAAAATGCAACAGAACGATTTGGCCGCAGCGGTGCCTTATTTTTATAAGTCGGTTGAACTATGCCCTGAAAATTTCTATTCCTATACCTTTTTAGGATATGTATACCAACAGCGAAAAATGATTGATTCGGCAGAATTTTGTTTTAGCAAAGCAGTGAAATACAAGGCCAATATGAGCAATGCCTGGGAAGGGTTGGGGAGTATTGCCCTAGAACGAAATGATCCAGCAAATGCAAAAGGAAAGTTTTTGCGTGCACTTGACCTAGGAAATCAAGGGGTTTATCTCTTTTATAATTTGGGAAGAACGTATGAGATGTTGAGTTATCCCGATTCTGCCTTACTATATTACAATTATGCTACTCAGGTAGAGCCTAATTTTCCCTACCCCTATAAAGCCATGGGAGATTTATTAAAACGACAAGGAAACCCTGCAGCCGAGCAATACCTCGCCAAAGCCCGATCCATGGGAATACCTTAGTTCATGAAGAATAGGGGATTTTACAAACGAAAACAGGGTGTGCTGATCGTTTTGATTGGTTTTCTTGTCCTGTTGTTTTGGCCTCAAAAATTTACTAACCCGGTGAAAGGTGCAGTCCAAAGCGATTGGAACCCAAAATCATTTTGGTATTATCCCTGGGGTAAAAGCGTTACCCATAAAGGGGTAGATATATTTGCTAAAAAAGGAACCACCGTGGTAGCATCTACCGGAGGTTTGGTGGTTGGAAAAGGGAATAGCCCGATGGGGGGAAATTATATACTTTTATTAGGCCCCAAATGGCGGGTACACTATTATGCTCACCTTGAACGTATTGATTGTAAACTCTTCCATTATAAAAAAAGAGGAAGTGCCATAGGCAAAGTTGGGGATACGGGAAATGCCAAAGGTAAACCACCGCATCTTCATTACACAATATTCACGGTATTGCCATATTTCTGGAATTGCGATTCTGGCCCGCATGGTATCCGCAAGATGTGGTACGTAAATCCTACGCCGTTCCTCTAATAAGCAAGTTTGTTAACTTTTATTCCTTTGGTGAACCGGGGTATGATTCTTCCAAAGTTTTTTAGGAATTAATTGAAAATTATTCTTTCTTTACATAAACTTTTATCTCACGTATTGCGTCTAAATAATTAAATGCGTAAAGTATTAACTCTTCTCCTTTGTTTATGGGCTCTTCAAGGGGCGTTTGCAACACATATTGTGGGCGGAGATTTTTATTACAAGCATTTAATCGGGAATAAGTACTCTATAACCCTTAAAATGTATGTGGATTGCCAAAATGGGAATCCGGGGGCTATTCTATCAGACGATACAGCC
>Ga0247843_1007346_pt1 | contig 13650 bp, 16 predicted proteins | sample LaCruzMarch2017__FD_192420 | JGI IMG/M metagenome (GOLD analysis project Ga0247843, IMG submission 192420) | Freshwater microbial communities from meromictic Lake La Cruz, Castile-La Mancha, Spain - LaCruzMarch2017_8m | ecosystem: Environmental > Aquatic > Freshwater > Lake | place: Spain...
CATTCTAAATTTGTTAGAAATATCATAATCTTTCCCCCACATTGTCATTGATATAGGATAAAAATTATTTGATATATTATCAACTGTTATATTATCACTTGTTGTATTTTTACTAATTTTGATATCATTTACATTTGGGAAACCAATAAGTTTATAATCTATTGCACCACCTTTTTTATAATAAACTAAGATTTCGGCTTTTTTCAAATTAACCTCAGGTTTTTGATTATTGTTAAAATATAATGAAGACATTTTTATTTATAGAAAACAAATTAATTTTTTGTATTATTCAACCAATAAATATTTACATTGGTAAAATTATATCCTTCATTATATAATGTTTCTGTAGCATCAAAATCAAGTAACCCATAACTATCCTGATGTTGTTGTTCAAAAACACGAATAAATACATTATTTTCAAATATCGGATGTAATAATTCAGAATATTCAACTTGTTCAGTTATTATCGAAATCAATCGTTCAGCGATATCTTTTAATGTCATTTCCATACTTTCGTATTTGCCTAATTTTTTACCACATACGATAACATCCACATATATATTTTCTAAAGGATATTTATTTAGACAATAATCAATCCCTTCGTTAAGTAAAATATTACTTGTCAATCCACCATCAACAAATATATCATTCAAAAATGGATATGGTGGTAAAGCAATTGGTATAGCGATACTTGACATTAAAATATCAATTAAACCATATTGTAAAACGTCATTTTTAGTAAAAACTCGAGATGTTCCATCAATTAACGATGTAGCACCTAATTTTATATCTCTAATAGTTGTTATATTTGAAAATATTTCGTTTAATTTATTTTTAACGGGTCTATTATCATATAGACTTAAACCATTTAGAAAATAAATTTTATGAAGTATATCTTTGCTTTTGATCGATGTCCATAGATTTTTGAAATCTGATATATGATATTTTTCTTGTCCACTTTCGATAGAACTTAAATATGCAGTATTTAAAGAACCAGCAGAAACACCAGTGATGATATCATACGTTGAACCATTTTCAAATAATTTAGATATTACACCTGCTTCAAAACTACCGTATGCACCTCCTCCGGATAATGTTAAAACATTACAAGCATAAGAAAATGAAAATAACAAAGTTAAAATTTTAAACATTTTTTTAAATTTTAACTTTGTTTCTTTAAATAAAAATACCAACAATAATTTTATAACTTGGTTTGAGTTATAAAATTTATATTAATTTTAAAGAAATTAATATTGTGAAAACCAATACATTATATAATTTTTTTCTTTAAATTGAGTTTATCAGCGAATTCCACATCATATACCCATGTTCATATTTTTTTAATTTTTTTTCTAAATCTCTTATAATAATATCTTTCATTACAATTTTATGTTTTAAACGTATTTCAGATTCACTTTCTTCTTGTTCGATAGCAGAATAAAAATCTTTAAAAACATCGGGAGATGTAGATAAAACATTAAATTTAGGTGAAATACTGTGTGTATTATCTTCGGTGTCAGAAACAAATGAATTCATATGTATGTGTTTTTTTATATAAATTTAATATATTAAATTCAATTTTAAGTTACTTTTTATCATTTTTAACAACAAATAAATTATTATCTACCGAATTATGAACATTTGGTAGACGTATATACTGATATGATTTACCATTCAGTTTAGTCATATCAAGATAACGATAATTAAATTGTGTATGAACTATATCTTCGATAACATAATAACCACCTACATTAACTTTATCTAATAATTTATTCATTACATTACAATTTACCGGAAACCAATGTAATCCATCATCAATAATAATATCAAATGTAACATCTTTTAAAATTCCAGATAAACAATTATTTATACTTTCTTCATTTGTCTGATCGAGATAAAATCCGTGAATTCGCGGATCACTGAAATTTATTATATCACGGTCTATATCACAGCAATATATATTTGCATTCGGAAAATATTCACACCATCCCCTTATACTTGCACCTGGATTATAAATACCACCTAATTCTCCACCTGTCATATTCGACGGAATATTTGGATTTATGGATCCAATTCCAATCTCGAGAATATTAATCTCCCGATTTTTAAATTCGGAAAACATAGTCTCATAAATTAAACTGTAATTGTGATGCAAATGAAGTGATGATTTATCGCTATAATTTCTATGCATTATTTCACATAATTCAGTTGGTTGTTTTCTTGAAATATTTTGTAAATCGTGGTATCCAAACATTTTTATTAGAAATTTTATAATTTTAAATAAATATTATAACATTTATTTAAAATAAAATATTTATTTAAAGAAAATGACAACATCAAGAAATTTATCTACATCAAGAAATTTATCTACATCAAGTAAGAAACCTTGTGAGAAAGGGAAAATGAGAAATAAAGTTATCCAATATAGATGTGTAACAAATAAAACATTTCACGATAAAGTTAACAAAAAGTTAACTAATATGCGTCCAAGAAGTTCTCGTAAAAGTTCATCTCTTAATTGGTATACACCAAAATCTCGTTCGCCCGTAATGAAAAAATCACGAAAAACATCAACTCCACCAAGACGTACAATGAATCAATCTTTAGCTGATGCTATTATAGGTAAGAGTATGAATAAATTACGAAAAACATCAACTCCACCAAGACGTAAAATGAATCAATCTTTAGCTGATGATATTAGAGGAGGTAAGAGTATGAATAAATCACGAAAAACATCAACTCCACCAAGACGTACAATGAATCAATCTTTAGCTGATGATATTAGAGGAGGTATGAATAAATTACGAAAAACTTCTCCACCTAGACGTGCATTAAAACCATCTATTTTAGATGAAATAAAACGCACAAATAAAACTAAATTACGAAAAGTTTCTTCACCAAAAAAACTTACAGTCGTAAATAATAATTATAATGAATTTTTAAATAAATTAGCGTCGCGAAGAAAAAGAGTGAGTTCAGGTAGTAATAACGATGATGAATGGGAGTAGTTGATTTTTATTAACCTTTTCTTTTCTGGTTAAGAAAAAATACAATCACATTTTATATTACCTCTATTTTCTGACTTATAATTTTTGGATTATCTTCACTTATTTTTTTCTTTTTTTCTTCTTTATAATCAAATGTACAATTATGAACAAACGACGAAAGACAATTCATACAGAATGTATGATTGCATTTGCATACATTCTCGTATAAAGTCTTCTTTTTGCAGTGGTGGCACTTAATCTTAATCATATCTGTTATATTTTTTATTTTAGGACCTAAAATAAAAAATCAATTTTTTCACAAATTTTTATTTCGCACCAATAATGACAGACATTTACAATCAAAATAGTCAGATAATTTATTTTGAGAATGTTCATCTTTAGAAAAAACAATATTAGGATAGTAAATTAAATCATATTCCATTTCTGAACCGATGTCATACAAATACAAGTCGATATATTGATATATATCGTTAAATAATGCATTTCGGTTAAAATAATAAACTTGTTGTTTGCCATTTACCGAAAATTTTATGTTGAAACTATCATCTGTTTTTTCATTACTAAAAACAAGTTGTCGAATTTGGTCCATTTCTGATTCTTTAAATGCTTTTTCTAACATTTGATGTTCTTTCTCTTGATTTCGTATAAGGTCAAGTCTCATTGTTTCTTCATATTCCTTGTTTTGTTCATCGATTAAAAAACGACGTTCTTGTTCAGCCAAATTTTGAGTAAGTCTTTGAATATCTGGTTGTTGAATTACCTCATCCTGTTGCATCGGTATTTTCTTTCGAACACGATGTTCTTCGCAATATTTACCTCTTGTAATACTATTTTTTATACAATTAGATTTTCCACAACGTTTCATGATTTATGTTATAATATTAAAACGTTAATATTTAAATTGAATTTTATTTTTTAGAAAAGAAATTTAATTCAGAAATATGAAGAATAATTATGAATTGCATACCTATATTATTGTTAATCAACAAGAATATGAAAAATTAAAATCGTTAACAAATTGTAATTATATTTCACACGAAATTTGTAATTGTTGTGGATTTGATTTAAATATTTCTCGTGGTTCTTGTTACAATATTAAATGCGAAAAATATTTGAGAAATAATAAACAATTGTTTGAAAATTATAACAGTGAATATTATTCAGTTCCAGTTGTAAAACGAATGTTATTGACTGAAATAGAAGCTTCAGTTATCGAGGGAAACTTAAAAAGTTATGAAAACATTTGTTTAAATTGAGCAAAAGATTTTATATTTTTTAACTAATGTTAAAAAATCTTTACATTGATGTCATATTAGCAAGTTCATTTTTGAATATAGTATTATCATCTTTGATGTTTTTAATTTCACTTGCTTTTTCTACAATAGAAAGAAATTTATCTTGATCTATTAAACCATCTTCGTTAGTCCAAAATTGTTGTGATATGTTTGATGTTTTTTCAAATAAACCATTTTCAGATAATATATTTGTTAATTTTTTTGCATTTACATCTTTTTCTAATTCACCGAAACTATTTTTAAATTTAAATATTTTTCGACTTACATCAGTGCATACATAATTTAAATTACCGTCTGAGTCTGTTAATAGATAATTTGTGGCGAATTTAGCTACTGCTTTCTGTCCACCTGCAATAACATCAGCGTTATATTTATTGTCGATGATATGTTTTACGTTATTATCGTTAAAATTTAATACAGACATATTAAGTATTCTGTTATTTATTGTTGTATTATTTGTTGTAGTGGTTGGTTTTGCAACTGCTACTTTAGTTACAGATATAATTTGTTCTTGTAAATGTTTTATCTGATTATCTTTTTCAATAAGTAGTATATCTTTATCTACAAATTGTTTTTCATAAAACTCGATTTTATTTTGGTAATATTGTATATCTTTATTTTCATCTTCAAGTTCTTTTATTTTTTCTTCAAGAGATTTTATTTTTTCTTCAAGTGTTTTGTTATCTCGATTTTCATCTTCAAGTTCTTTTATTTTTTCTTCATATGATTTGTTAATTTGTTTTAAATTATCCACGCAATTATTTTTATGAATATCTAAATCATTAGATATATGAAATATTTTATTACATCCATTGCATATAAATTCTTTATTTTGTAATTTCAAACAATATTTAGATTTTTTTTGATGACTTCTTAGTGAAATTAAATTTATAAATTCATTATTGCAGTATTGACATATCTGTTTATTTGACATTTATTATTATATTTTTATTTTTAAATTAAAAATCGGAAAAAATCGATTTAAATCGATTTTTTCCGATTTAAATCGATTTTTTCCGATTTAAATCGATTTTTTCCGATTTAAATCGATTTTTTTTTTTGATTTGTGTGATTTTTTTTAAAAATCCACATACAAACACCGATATTCAATTCAATATCATCGCTTGACTGTATTACAATCTAAAATAATAAAAATCACGATTTTTATCTTAAAAATCATTTTTTAAACATGTTTTCAGTATGTGAAAAGTCAGAGACTGAATCTCTTTATATAATGAAAATTTTCAGACTGAAAACAGGATAAAAAATCGACGTTTGGGCGTTTTTTGACACCCACACACACATCTTTTTTGATGTGTGTGTGTTGACGATTTTATAAAAAACGGAAGAAAAATGATTTCCGTCAAAAACTTTTGTCACAAAAAAAGATGGCAGAAAAAAATGTCACAAATTTTTTTCAAATTTTAGAATATAAAAATTTTTTGATATTAAAAATGAATATTATTTTGGATTTTTCATTTTCTAAAAAACAATGATTTTGTTCATCAATAAAATCGATCGATCGTCGAAAAACATAGGTTTAAAAAATTACGTTTATCAATAAATATCAATAAAATGACTATTATTGAACTTGTAATGATTGTTAGAAATTCGGGTGATATCCTTCGAAATTGTCTACAAGAAAATAAAAAATTTATAGACTATTGGACAATCATTGATACTGGTTCGACAGACAATACTAAAGAAATTATTAAATCTGAACTATCTGATATTCCTGGAAATCTATATGAAGAACCGTTTGTAGATTTCGCTACATCTCGTAATAGATCTCTTGAATTATCTTCAAAAACTTGTAAATATACAATTATTTTGGATGACAGTTATATTTTACACGGAGGGCAAAAATTACGACAACTTCTTTCAAAATCTAAAAATTCTTGTTTTTCTTTAAATATTGGAAATTTTCGTAATAATTTTCTACAAAATGAATATGTATCGATTCGTATCATCAAAACGTCGGATAATTTGAAATATAAATATCGCGTCCATGAACATATTGACGTCAACAAAAAATATATTCAAGAAATTACAGACCCTGATATATTTATAAATGATTTGGATAGCATGGAACATAAAAATCGGTCTGTGAATCGTTACAACAAAGATATTCAGCTTCTTCTTTTAGACTATAAAGATTATCCAAATGATCCCCGAGTTATTTATTATTTAGCTAAAACTTATTATAATTTAGAAAGATATGACGATGCAATAACATATTTTCGTGGATTAAGAAATAATATCGACATAGAGTATCAATTTTCTTATCATTATGACACAATTTGCACGCAATTTATGATTGATAATGATGTCGATACAATGGAATTATCATTGACAAATATTATACAAAAATTTAAAAATAGAAAAGAAATTGATTACAAATTAGCGGTTATTTATAAAGATAAAGGTCAAACTGATTTTGCACAAGCAATTTTAAATAAAATCATTTTATCAAAAAAACCAAAACTTATTCACACAATTATGGAAAAAGATATTTACGATTATCTTATTCCGTATCTTTACATTGATTTGAATTTAACAATCGGGAATATCAATTTAGTTATTCCTCAATTAAAAAGATTACTTGAATATTATCCAAATAATCAACCTCTACTTAATATCAAATATGCAATATGTGATAATTCTATTTATTCGTCTCCTATAAAATTATGTTACAATAATAAAACGTTAGTTATACATACAGGTGGTGAACAATCGTTATTTAAAAATTGGAATCCTAAAGGAGACCAAAGAATTTCAGGTTCGGAATATATGGCAATTAATTTAGCGCAAGAATTTCATAAAAAAGGTTATCGTGTTTTTATTATAGGTTCATTTGAAGAATCAACGATTAATATTGACAATCAATGTGTTCATAATGGCGTTGAATATATTGATTATAAATATTTTTCTGAATTTGCTTTGAAATATGAAATTGATGTATTGATAGTAAGTCGTTATACATCAAATTTAGTATATTACGATAATATAAAATCTGTATATTTATGGGTTCATGATGTTTTACCGATAACTGATGAAGCAAATTGTTTTCAGATACATAAAGAAAAATTTAAAAATATTATAGCAATATCAAATTGGCAAAAGAGAAATATTGTCAATAAATTGAATATTCCAGAAGAAAGAATCATTGTTTCACGAAACGCTATACATAAAAAACGATTTATAAAAAACAGCAGTATCGAAAAAACGCCATACCGATTTATATATACATCTGACCCTTCTCGAGGATTAACAAATCTCATCAATTTAATTCCACAAATTAAGGAAAGGTATCCGGAAACTACATTGCAAATTTTTGTAAAGAAAGAAAATATTGAATATGAAACATTAAAGAAAATTGAAGACCTTGATTATGTATTTATAAATGGTAGAGTTTCACAAGAAGAATTAGCAATTGAATTTTTGAAATCCGACATTTTCTTTTATCCTACTGATTTTAAAGAAACATATTGTATAACTGCATTAGAATCAATGTGTTCTAAATGTTTAGTTGTAACAGTTAAATTAGCGGCATTGACGGAAATCGTTGAAGGAAAAGGAGTATTATGTGATTATCCATTCAGAGAAAACACAGATGAATTATTAGATAAATTATATTTTGTATTGGACCGACCGAAGTTGAAAACACATTTCATAAATACAGCATATAAATGGGGAATTGAACAAACATATGAACGATTGGCTGATGAATGGATAAAATTTCTTTAAATATTTTTATACAAAATGTTGTATAAAAAATATTTTTATTTATTAAATGAGACGAAAGAAATCTATACGAAAACATAAGAAATCTACGAAACGGTCAATTACACGAAGAAAATCATTACGAGATTCTGGTTTTATCAATTCTATTTATAATTATTTTAATTCAACAACTGAGACAAATGATATAGAAACTAAAACAAAAAATGATGAAATAAAAAAATTAAGGAAAGTAGAAAAAGGATTAAAAAAAATTATAGAAAATATTAACACAGAAATTTCAAAAGAACAAGTATGGAAAGAAACCGTTGATGTTTTACAAAATCTAAATTTACCACCGCCATCTGAAGACTATTTATGGAACAAAAATGATGTCGCACGTATAAATTGGTATATAACACAAATAAAACAAAAAGAAATTACTAAATTATTAGCTGAAATTTTATTAAAATCAAATCCGTGAAAAGATCAACCTTTAGTCTCCAAAAATATTTTTGTTTTTTTCTTAACCTGTTATTGTGGTTAAGAAAAAATCAATGACGTAAATTTACATCAAAATGGAGACTAGAGATTTAATCATCTCTTTTTATTCCTAAATCTTCGAAATATTTTAATGCTTGTTTTGCCGCATTTTGCTTAGCATCTTTTTTTATCGACGCACTTCCTTGAGCTATAAATGTTTTATATCCTTCGCTATCGATTTGATATATAATAGCATGAGCGAAATTATTTTCTCGAGAAAATTCATATTCAAGTTTTCCTAAATACTTATTTTTCATAATTAATTGATCCAATTTGCTAATACTATCTTGCATTTCATCAAAATCATCTGATATTTCAATTTCATCATATATACTTTCTAAAATATCATAACATATCGCATATCCAATACCATTTCGAAATACTTTATCCAAAATATAACTTGTAGCACCTAAAAATGCCTCAAAAACATCTTCTAATAATTTTTTTTTCTGATGATTACGTTGATAGATTGATGATGAAATAAAATCCCAAAATCCAAGTTTCTCAGCAATCGGTGAAAAATGATCTTTTGAACCATATTTCGACCTAATGATATGTAAAACTTTCACGTGTTCGTTTGATGTATTATCTGGAAAAAATCGTCTTGATGCATACCATCCGATAAAATTGTCAAATACACCATCACCGAGTTTTTCATATATTTCATAGTTATCACTTGAATTTTTATTAGTTTCGACATTTCGTGTTTCACGATTGAAAACAGAAGTTACTGAAATAGATGTGAATGCTTTATCATATTCTTTCATGGCTTGAGCAGTTAAAAGACTATCGATATATTTATCTTTAATTTTTCCTTTAGAAAGTATAGAAGCGATAAGATTTCTGAACGATTCATCACGACGTCCGTAATAAAAATTTAATTGTTCTTCTAATTCTAAATCTTTTTTGTTTTTGTGGTAATACATTTCTTTATTAATTAAAATTATTTTTTATATAAATTTTGTTATATAAAAAAACCTGTAAAATATTTATTTGTGTTCATTTCCATCATTTATAATTCCTATTGAATGTCGATTGTCACCTGATATCATTTCTTTTCTCAAAGCTTTCAATCTATTAACTAATTCAGGTAAAAATATGTCGTTTTCACTATCTTTATCATTAAATCGAAATGGTGGTGCGATAATTGTATTATGTTGCTGAGTATCGAAAACGTGATCGTAATCATCGACGATATAAGTATTATTTTCATTATATCCTGGAATGTTATAATATTTCCATAATATACTTAAATCTTTTGTTCCTTTACCAATTTGTTCTGATAAATCACAATGATAAGAGAAAAACATAAAATCCAATTTTCTCTCAGGATGATCTTTTAAAATGAATTTTTCAGCGATAAATATTCCATAATCTTTTGACGCAGCTGTCCATATTGAGACATTAAAATTCTTAAAAAGATAATCTAAGAATTTTTGTAATCCAGGTCGCTCAAATATCACATAATAATTTTCCATATTATGAAAATTAAAGTTAATGGCTTTGGTTTTGTTACTTTCAATATCATATATTTCATCATCATCATCTTCATCTTTTAATACTTCACCAGAAATAATGGTTTGGTCTAAATCGAGAAAAATATTAATCCGTTTTTGCATTTGTTCATTTTGTTGGCGACGTAGCATTTATTTAAAGAAAAATATTTTAAATAAAATTTTCTCATTTTTTGTTATTTAAAGCGCGTATTTTTTTGTATTTTCTAAAACATTATTTAAAATTTTAAATATTCATTATAAAAAAATTATAATGAATCAAAATTCTATTCCTTCATCAGAATATTTCGTTGTTTTATTTAGTAAATATTCAAATGCCTGTAAAAAATTGATGGATACAATCAATAACGGTAACTTGAACATGAATTTCAATTATTTATGTATTGATAATAAAGATATTAGAAACAAAATTGTGACATCGAGTGAAATTGATATCAAAAATGTACCTTGTTTGTTGGTAATTAATGAACAATCTGGAAGTATTGATAAATATGAAGGACAAGATTCTTTTATATGGATCAATGATATTATTCAACAACGACAAAAACAATTACTGGAAGAACAAATTAAACAACAATCGTTGATGCAGCAGCAAATGCAACAACAACTGATAATGCAAAAAAAAGAAATCCAGCAAAAGTTGGCGGAACGTGATATTGATGAATCAGTAAAACCAATAAAAAAAATAAAATCGTCGAAAAAGAAAACACTTACGTTAATTGATGATATTGATGAAAATTTGGAAGATGAAAGTATGATAATGAATGATAATGAAGAATTTGAACCAATGGAAACGGAAATCAAATTAGAAAGTTCATATCGTGATTATAGCGGCGGTAGTGGAAAAAAAGCCGAAAATAAAAAACGCGAAAATTTATTATCTACAGCAATGCAAATGCAAAAATCGAGAGAAATCGAAGATAAAAGTTTGAATCCAAATAATAAAATGAAAATGAATTAAAAAAATCTTATCTAAAAATCTTATCTTCATATATAATAAAATGTCGAGATATAGTAAAAGTAATTTCAGCTATGGTCAATCATCTGATGCAGATAATACATATTATTTAACAGATCAACAATATAAATTTGTAGGGTCTGATATTGCTGATAATCCGATTGTTAAACAATTCTTTAGTAAAAACTCGGTTGATTTTATTTCTGCGAAAATCACAGAATTGACAAAAGATGTTGATGAAAGAGGCCGTGAAATTGTTGTCCCCGATGATAAAATATTACATTTAATGAATTCTGTATATTTAAGTTATAACCCTAAACAAGGGTTTGATACACATTGGTCGTCAAAAGAATATTTCGATTCTTTAATTGAACAAACTATCACACAAGCAGTTTTCGATGTTAGAAATGTTTTGGCATACGAACAATGCACTGCAAAATATACATTATGGGATACAATATTAGGGGAAGATAATGAACGCGGATTGAGAGGATATGCACCTATAAAAGTAAGAGAAAAACGTCCAAATTCTATGGAATTTAATATGAAATACTAAATACTAAAATTAAAAAAGTAAATTTTTATTTAAAAAAAAAAAATTTTTTTTGTTTAGTATAATAAAAAATGTCAAGAAATTATATCAGAAAAGATGGAAGAGATTTCTATGGACCTGCAACCGGTTTCATAGAAAATAATAATATGGGACGAAAATATGTAAATGTCCGCAACAAAAAAAGTAAATATACAGGACTAACGGTTCAACAAGTTGGTAGTGTAGAAGCAACACCACTTACTTATGACGAAGATGATTATATTGAATTAGCTGGTTTGTTACATTATGGAAATAAGTTTACTAAAACTCATACAGACGCGCCTTTAGTCATAAATCCGGGTGGACGTGAATTGTTTGACGCAATCGTCGACAGTCTTGTAGTAGATACATCAATAAGTGCCGCGTCAACTGAACATTATCATAAAGATACATCGGAAATTATAGATTCAATTGAATCAATTAGCAATGCTGTTGGTAACAAAAAAATGCAAAATTATGCAAAAAATACTTTTCGTTCAAATGAAAATTTAGCATTTATGGAAGGATTAGTAGGTGATAGTGCAATTTCATTACAATTAGTTTGTGGTAATCTAAAACAAAATTTCAATGCGTTTGTTAGAAATTTCCACGATGCAAATGCACAACTATTCGATACTTGGAAAACAAATATAATTGCTAATACCATTGATAGTATGGACCTTCAATATATAACTCCAGATTTTGTTAAATTAATTTTATTCAATGTAATTGAAATTTGTAGAAAGAAAAGAAGTTTTAAATTACAAGAATTTCAAGATGGTAGAAAGAAGAGATCCAAGAGTGTTGATGGTAGAAAGAGACGTTCTAAGAGATCCAAGAGGTCCAAGAGTTCTAAGAGATCTAAGAGATCTAAGAGATCTAAGAGATCTAAGAGATCTAAGAGCGTTGATGGTAGAAAGAAACGATCTAAGAGATCTAAGAGATCTAAGAGATCTAAGAGATCTAAGAGATCTAAGAGATCTAAGAGATCTAAGAGCGTTGATGGTAGAAAGAAACGTTCCAGAAGCATGTCTACTAAGAAACTTCTTAAATTGTTACGTAAAATGTAATTTTGTAATATTTTAATTTTTTATTAATAAATTTTCATTAATAAAAAATTTCATTGTTATTAATAAATGACTTATGAAATAGTAAGATTGTTAAGAAATAAGAATACAGGTCAAACATTACAACAAATATATACAACAAAAACAATATTCCATCGTTTTTCAGAAGAGGATTATATAGAAATTGGTATATTATTATATTATTATTATGTTGGATATACAACAGGAATTAGTACATCAACAATGGATATAACAGAAATATCCGGAAAAAAATTAAATGCATTAGAAATATTTACAAACAAAGCAAAAAAATATATAGATGACAAAGGCGATGATACAATTAAATTGAATTATTTTGATGGCAATCATACAGAAATATCTGAAATCAATTATATTGAATATATAGATAAATGGAAAAAATTAGAATTAGATAAATTAGGAAAATATAGAAAAAACACAGGAGAGTTAACAGATAATTTATTGTATTTAAATTATATAAAAGAAAATGTTATAAATTTATCGGAGCTTTTCGATGAATTGTCAAAAGATTTTGAATTATCTGAAAATGATATTTTTTACAAAAATTTGAAAGGATTCCAAAATTGGAGAAATCGTTTAATAAATGACACTGTAAATAATTTTGAATATTCATATTTTAATAAAAATTTTTTATCATTTATACTTCTTCATTTATTTATTTTATGTGGTGATAAATTTAAAATCAGAAACTTAGAATATATAGATGGTGGAAAATCAATAAATAATTTGGAGAAAATGTTAAATTCAAAAATAAAACAGATAAAAAATGAAATCAAGAAATCGAAATCATCGCGTAAATCAAAATCACGACGAAAAAAAACGAAACGAAGATAGACTGCTAATAATAATGTTGTTATTTGACATAAAAAATACTTAATAGTATAAATTATTGATTATCAAATACTTAATTATTAATGGATTACCAATCCACTGTT
>Ga0247843_1007347_pt1 | contig 13649 bp, 9 predicted proteins | sample LaCruzMarch2017__FD_192420 | JGI IMG/M metagenome (GOLD analysis project Ga0247843, IMG submission 192420) | Freshwater microbial communities from meromictic Lake La Cruz, Castile-La Mancha, Spain - LaCruzMarch2017_8m | ecosystem: Environmental > Aquatic > Freshwater > Lake | place: Spain...
CTGCGTCGCGCCAAGTACTAATGGTAACTCACGAGTACTGCGCAAATAGGTGATGAGATGTTCCAACTTCCGCCAGTCATCCTCATCGGGTTCCCTAACTCTTGTTGTCAGGAAAGCATTGGCTAAGTGGCACAGCCACTGATATTTTGAGCAGTGATGGAGACTTGAAGGGTTGAACTGGATCCAAGATTGAATCCAACCGTCATCGCAAGGACCACATAAAATTGTTCCTCGCGCGACGGATACCAATTCATCCTCTTCGTGTTAGTAGTAGAATAATCGGCCCACCCACCCTCCCTCGGGATTATGGCATACCTACCCTCTAGGGTTAGGAAGCCATCCCGGGGCACAAAGGTGTGGCTTTTCTAGTAAAGTCTCCTTTTTTTGCCAACACTAGACGCCTATAATGAAAGATACATCAACAGCTCATAACTAAAGTGGCACAGCCACAAGTTTGCTGTAGAAATTTCAAGAGATCTCACGCGGACATCTTGCAAAAATCTAAGATAAAACTTAGACTCAACTCAAAAATCGGAAAGGAAACTTAGATTTTTGAGGATTATCCTCTGAGACTCTCTCTTGTGTAAAGAAACAAAGTCGTACTATTCCAGTTAGAAATCTACATACCGTTGCAAAGCTCGCGAAAATACAAATTTCGGAGTCGATTCCCGCTGTCGTCGTCCCAACTAAATGACTTCAATCCATCTGGCCAAATTTTGTCGAATCTGCTTCTCTCGGTGGATCCGTTACGAGTCGATTGTTATCCTCACTGCGCTCGGTGCGGTACGTTAGAAATCCCTCCAACCTATAGTCCAGTCGTAACGCCCGAGCCTGCTGCTGCTTCGCTGTGTTTGCTCCGTCGACCACAAAACCCCCAACGATACGTCGCTTTGCGTCTTCGAAAAAGCGCATCTCTCTCAAGGCAAAATGAAAACTTCGAAGGCTGCCGCGAGTATCCTGGTCCTAGTTGCAACGTTTGCAATTACGGCCGTGGCTGGCAACCATGATGGAAAAGCGAGCAAGGCGCGGTATGTCCAGTACGTCTACGAGCGGCCGGTAGCGTTGAATCTTCCTCCGGTCGCGAACCCCAACCACCGAATGCACAATCAGTTCGCGGCCAGGGACAATGACGATGCCACAGTCGTGACTGCGTCGCCTACGTTATATCCCACTTACTTCATCGCCACGGACGACGACGACGACGGACGGAAAGAAGAAATGCCGGATGTGGAAACAGTCGACGACAACGACGACGAAGAAAGCAGCGCGACTCCCACCGCAACTCCCACGAACGACGCCGAGCCGTGCACTACGACGTTTACGATCGCGACATACGACGCCATAGACGCCGATATACGAGAATTGCGATCGCGCATCGACTCGTCCGACGAGCCCCGCGCGGCGCACTTCGTGGGTGGGATCGTGCGCCTCGCCGCGCACGACTTCATGGATTACGATCCGAGCTTTCGCGAGGTCATGGGCAGCGATGGATGTTACGATACATCGCATCCGAATAACGCCGGCCTGCAATCCATTTGGTGCGGCGGTTGCGAATTGACCGCGTTGCACGAGACCAAGTACGCGCACGTATCGCGCGCGGACTTTTGGATCGCGGCCGCGAATGCGGTCATACGCCAAACGTCCGATAATAACGAGTTGGATCTGATCGATACGTTCCGTTGGGGACGACGCGATTTGGACTCCTGCGCCGGATCCGGCGGCCGGTTGCCCACCCCCGCGCGATGCACGCGCGTCGAGGACGTCTTCGGTCGCATGGGATTGAGTTGGAGGGATACGGTCGCACTGCTCGGCGCGCACACGTTGGGACGCGGGAGTCGTAACTTCTCGGGACATCACGGCACGTGGGTGGATGGTAATGCCGATGCACAGATATTCGACAAGTCGTATTTCAGCGAATTGCTCGACAATACGTGGCGTATGAGGAATGAGGGCGGTCCGGCCAACGGTGGCCCGCCTCAGGATTGGACTACCGGACGTGACGGTACTGATCGTATGATGCTTAATACTGACATTTGCCTAGCGTATGATATCGATGATCAGATTAATGGTGGTCCGCCGTGCTGTACTACTACGTCAGTAAATGATGATGAATGTCCCATAGTCAATATGAACGAACGTGATATGTGTCCAATGTATACCGAGAACTCATCACGCCGACCGGCATTGGAGTCAGTTATGGACTTTTATGATGGCAATGATGCCAACTTTTATAATGCCTTTAGTAATGCTTGGGAGATGGCCACGACTGTCGGGCATGACAATTTGCAATCATTGTCCGAATCTTGTAATTAAAAAAAAAACACATTTGGAGAAGGTAGGTGGAAAGGGCTAGCCGATCGGCACTTGAAAAATGAATAAAATAATCTCCACCCAAAAAGAGAAATATTGTACCGTACTGCGGTGGGGGAGGAGAATATACACCTTTCTTGTGTAGATAACAACTTGATGTAATATATATTTATTCATCTGTCATAAACAGTTTCCACAACATTGTGACACATCATCATTCTGACTAGAATTACATCCTATCCCTGAACATTGAACCCAATGGGAATGCCATAATCAGTGAGGCACATTCCTAAGGGCTTCTTGTTTGCATTGTTCAAGAACATTTAACAATGCATTCAAGTAGTGTTGCCGAACAGTCTTGCTCATTTTTTCATTGTGTTTGATGGCATTTATCAACGCCATGATGGCAATGGTACTTGTACGCTGAGTTGCAAGATGATAGTCCCGAACAGCACTCTCGGTTTGGAATGCAAAATCATCAACGATGGATCCCATCAATTCATTATTCAACTCACTGACGTCTTGTACTTGGGGTGTCGCTAGTTCAAGCATGGTATATCCCACCTCAAGTGCAGTTGGGACACTCACCTTCCATGACAGACAATCCAGTATTGCACGCTCCATGGCTTCAATATCTTCGACTGTGTACATACCATGCGTGGCCTTTGCACACTGTTCCACACTGAATATGACTTGCTCATTAATCTTGATTGCAATGTAGAGTGCAGACACAGCGAGGAGCTGAAACATTGTACGATCGTACATGATTTCTTGAGGACTGAATAGATGAGGAGTGAAATGCCGAACAAGAAGTCGGTTTGGATTGCTCATGAATCGATCGGCTATGCTCATGGCCACTGCCACGTTCGATCTGGCAAGCTGAAGTACGTCGATTAGGCCATAACACCAGTCAATGATCTGTGCTCGGTCCTCTGCTGTGAGCTTACTTTCAGCGCTAAACATGGCACGACCCATGATGTTGCGGTCGTCATTGCTAAGATAATCTCGACAGGAATGAGTGATTTCATACTCCATCATAGCGCAGAGAACATCGATATTCAGCTTCTGACTACATCTCTGGACAGGCGCATCTTGGCTTAAAGTGGAGATCAAGGAAGATGGCAACGCCATTGAGATTTAGCAGGTATTGTACAATTATACTATTGGTGGTTCATGTCACATCAATCGTTTCAATGGCGTATGACTCCCCTGTTTTGGATTCGTGTTCCCACAAAGTCTATGAGTTTCTCCACGTTATTCTAAAGAAAAGAATGAGAATCCGGGTCCTGCGAAGGGTACTTCAACGCACGTGTGACGTGTATGTCTCAATTTACTGGCATAACCCCACATCGCCGCATAGATAGGAGGGTTAAAATGAAGAACTAAATTTTGCGATTCTGAACCGAAAGTAGCGCTCCCCCTTCACCCTTTCTTTTTTGGCCTTCCCAGACCCCTATTATTACCACGTAAAATTACCAAAATTATACGGACTTTAAACACACTTCCGAAGCAATCGCGAGAAAGGAGTGTTGATGGGACCACTCTTCAGTTTCTGGGGAAAATGTTGGACCACCAAGGCAAAGCCCCCTATTTAAATTCAATTACATTGCTAATTATGATGGATATAATGGCTCATATTATCAAATTGGTGTAATAAGAGTTACTACGTAAAGTATCACCCGCAGGTGCGGGTAGGCGACGCCTAAGTTTTTGATGTAAGTTAGTTTTAACATGGGGTCCCACCCGACAGAGGCAATTTTATCATGGTTCAAACTAGCATATCAATACTTCCTTCTCTCCTCTGCCACTGCGGGTCACTCCTTGCTGTGATTGTGGATGGATGTGAGTAGGCAAGGAATGACCCGCAGTGGCAGAGGAGAGAAGGAAGTATTGATAATTGATATGCTAGTTTGAACCATGATAGAACAGCCTCGTTGGGTGGATAATCTGCTTCCCGCCATTTTTTCCCGCCATTACGTTTAGGCACTTGTGCTAAAAGAGCTGTGCTTTTGGCGGGAGCTACTAGGGGATTCGCCGAAATAACAAGCAGGCTCTTGGCGGGAGCTTGTACATCAAAATCTATGACGCTAATAAAACCTTTTGTGAGTTGATATTTCACCAACCATGATAAGAAACCGGTAGTGCACTATGGTGAGAGGTTAAGTTTACAGAATCAATAGGAGCAAGACCAAATCTGATTTTTTACCTACTTAAGTATGGCAAATATGGTACTTCGAAGGTAGCCTCTCCATTTGGGGTTTGATCATGGTAATCTGCTTCCCGCCATTTTTTCCCGCCATTTTGTTTAGGCACTTGATAGGGAATATAAGAGCCCTGCGGGCTCTAATAAAGTACATTTTTTAGACTAATAGTGTCTCCAGTGGTTGTTCATTGGCACATTGTTCCGAAAGCAGCTGGGTTAATAAATCACTCTCACACAGTAATTCACTAACAAATTCCATGAAATGCATGCTCCACTCAATGGGGTAGGTACGACACCTGTCACCCTCATTCTCGCCATTCCATCACGCCAAATCCATCCTAGTATCACCCTCCATCATTTAGTTGCCGTTTGTTGTGTCATTTGACAATTATTTCATGAATTACCCCCCCCATTCCTGCCATACCCTCTCATTCGTGCATTATATTACTACCAATTTTACAGTTCAACCAGTTCTCTGCCTCTCTGCTCGCTGCTCGTTGACACAAATTCCCAAGGAATGATATCCCATGCATATGAGGCTTGACGGAGCCTCTAAAACACCCATCCGGTTAATTGATGGGGTATTTCTATCATACCACCTCATACAGTGCAAAAATAAGTGCCAGCGACAGCAAAGCAACCACTACTCAGCCTGGAGCTACCCACGACCGCCGACCGCCGTGCCGCCACAAAACCAGTCCGCTGAGTCCGCCGATGAGGTAGATTGCGTAGCATCGCGGCGGCAGCTCTGAATGGCGGTCGTTCGAATTAGGAGGCGGGTGGACGGTTCATCCATGGTTTCCTTCTTGTCTTGTGGGAGTTTTGACCGTTGCTTCTCTGGTCCAAACTTTTCCTTCCAGAAAATAGAAGTGTTCTCCCCCCCATTCCTGCATTTAATTTTGAGGGCTTTTTTAATCCACTTTGCACTACTGCTACATAAATGATGATTGAACTTGTTTGAAGTCGGTTAAGATCTCTCCCACATCCAACATTCCCCACGGCTGAACCCATCATCATCTCGTTTGTGGCAGACAACTACACCACCTCCTCCTACTGGAACAGGGAATAAAATAAAGAAGGTTGGGAGGATATAAATCAACAATGCCACTCACCAAGGCAAATTTCCCATCACCGCAAGTAGCAGCTATGACCAAAGTTTGGTGTCTACTAGGGCAGTGCAACAACCAACAACAATGTCTGGTTGACCAGCTTCCCTGTTGTGTATGATGCTGAATGACTACGTCCCAGACATGTTCTCATCTAACAATACACCTCTTAATGAAGATGACCATTCTAGCAATGATGGATATTTTAATTCAAGTTATCACCACTATCAAATGCCTTTAATCAAAAGCAACATATGTGGTACCTGCATGCCCGTGACGGAACACGGAACAATGTAAATTTACTCAAGCAAGTCCACCAGTAAAATTCAATGATTTCAATGATAACAATACTATGCGCAGAATATGACAGCAAAAAATGATTACTTGATCCATGAAATTGATGTTGCCGTTTCTGACATTCTTGGTATGTGGACTGAATGTCAAGAGTTGTTTGTCATCCTGAATCCGCTCTTATTATAGTTATATCATGCCATTATATTGGATATTCTATGCACCCCCTCTTACACAATGCTAAAACCATTTGAATAGTACTCTACTCGAGAGGTGGAGTATTACCTTTGCTAAAATAAGTAAAGTATTCAAGATTGGTCGCGGATAGGAAAGTGCAGTGGTAAAGGAAACAGTGTAAGAATCTCTTCCCGCCCCGCCACAGGAATCCCCGCTGACCCCATCAAGCTACACACTCCTCCTACACATTAGAATAAAGAAGGTTGGGAGAATATTAAACATCAATCGCGCTTTCAAAATATAATGACGGCATCCAACAAAAACAACGGCAGCAACGGCCACGGCAAGAATACGATCAACATCGGTACTGCAGTGAGCGTCAATGGTGGGAATGGCAAGACGCTGTACGCACGTCGATCGTTGCGCGTCATTGATCCAGAAAGTCACGTGAGTGGGTAATTGTTTGTTGTTGTTGAAGCAGTTTGCGTGTGTGCCTTTATTTCGGCAAAAATTTGCTCGCATTCCCCCCCCACACACGCACGTTATCCTTGCCTCGTCTTTTTTGCAATTCCCTTCCCCCCTCTCACGCGCAACAACAAACATGATATTACATATTTCAGGACGGTAGCTCCGAGTATAAACGTCGTGTACATGGCAACCTCTCCTCGGCGCGATTGCGCACCCTCTCCACGCAAATGTCCTACCGTCTAGACGAAGGCAGGGGCCGGTGCACGTACCACATAGGCGTCGAGGACGACGGATGTCATTCATTATTGGATTACCCGGCCATCAGCGAGAGCGCTTGGGTATTAGAGGGCATTGCGCGATCTTTGAATTCGGTCGTGTTGACGCGACGGATGATACAGAATGAAATCGACGAAGTACATAGCGTCGATGGCAAAGAGGCGGGCGAGGAGGAGAACGAGGAGAACATTGTTATTTCGTTAACACGGGACCCCAGTCAGGTGATTATCGTCGATGAACCATCTGTCTTGGGTAGTGGAGGTGGACTTGCGAGCAGTTCGGATGGTTGTTTTGGGTATAATGACAGTAACAACAACGACGACACAACAACAATGGACGGTGGTAGCGGTGAAGATGAAAAAATGGGGGAGGGGGGAGGGAACAACGAAGGAGGAGGAGGAGGAGGAGGGGGGAGTGTTGTTGGTGGAAGAAAGCAGCAGCAACAAACAACAACACGATTGTGTACCGAGGAGGGTTCATATACACGTTGTGAACTGACCATCCAACGTGTAGAGACGCACTTATTGGATCCATCGCCATTATCATTGTCCAGTTTGTCACTTACACGTACATTGTCTGACTTTTCAGTGGAGGGGGCTATACAGGGTACCGATATGAAACGCGATCGTGGCAAGTCACGAGGGGGGAGTTTGAGCCTCCCAAGTATTATTGACACAGTGAATGGTGCTTCAGAGGATTCAGATGATAAAGACAATAACAGCAACAAAAATAACAACACCAGTCCAAAAAGTATTAATCTATCTCGTCCTTCTGATGATGAAATGGACATTCACAACAGCAACAATAATAATTATGAGGATGATGATGATACGAAACCAATCTCCGTCGAAGAAACATTGTCATCACGTAATGTCCGTGTTGCCGTGGTGGGTAATGTCGACGCTGGTAAGTCAACACTTATTGGGACATTAACAACCTCCTTCCTTGATGATGGTCGTGGATCATCCCGTACTGCCATTATGAAACATCGACATGAGATTGAAAGTGGTCGTACATCTACATCTAGTTCACATCTACTAGGGTTCAAACGTAGTGGTGAGGCCATTGCAGGATGTGACCGTATCCGTGCTGCTAAACTGAAGGGGGAAGATGAAATTGCCCGTAGCTCATATCGCATTGTTACATTAATGGACATGGCTGGACATGAAAAGTATCTCAAGACTACAATACATGGCGTTAGTTCAGGCATGGCCGATTATGGATTAATCCTAGTGAATAGTCGACACCCGCCGACGCATATGACACAACATCACTTGAATTTATGCTGCAGCTATGGCATACCCATTGTGGTTGTATTTACGAAGGTTGATGGGTGTCCTGATCATGCACTTGATACGTCGAAGAAGGAATTAGCCAAGTTATTGAAAAGTCCTGAAATTGGACGTCGTCCATACGCAATCAAGACAGATGCTGACGTACTGACAGTAATTGGCAAATTGAATACATTGGCACCCACAATAGATATATCATGTGTTACTGGAGAGGGTCTTGACCTACTGCGTAAAATTCTCTTTGCATTACCCAAACGTCGTAAGCATGAGAAGAAACTAAATCGACCATTCGAATTCCTAGTTGAGGATGTATTTAATAATGTCCCTGGTGTGGGGTCAGTAGTGTCAGGGTTTGTTAATGCTGGCGAACTTCATGTAGGTACTGCACAGGTATATGTTGGCCCGACCGACGATGGGACGTTTCTTCGTACAACTGCCAAGTCAGCACATATTGCACGTATCAATACATCGCACGTAACAGCTGGTCAGAGTGCAACGATTGCCTTTTCGTTGGGGAAAGAAATGCGTAAGAAGTTACGACGGGGGATGGTCGTGGTTGTGAATAATCCAACATCGACCAAGGAATTTGATGCTGAAATTTGTGTACTCAAGGGTGAAGGTACGACGATACGTAAGAGCTATCAGGCATATGTACATATATTGAATGTACGACAGACGGCATTTGCACGTAATATTGAGATTATTAATACGAATGCATTAGGGTTGCCGCCAATCACTATGAGACAGGATCCAGAGGGGATTGTACTTCGACCAGGGTGTAGGGCAAAAGTTCGTTTTGAGTTCGCTAAGCGTCCGGAGTACATACGACCAGGAATGAGAATGCTCTTTCGTGATGGTCGAGTTAGGGGTGTGGGGATCATCACGAGCATACCAGCTGCCGAAGAATTGTGATTGATGGGAAAGATTTCTTTAGGTCGGGTGTAAAAAAATCTTTTATATATGGGTGATATTGCTGGTCACCAAATTTATGTCATTGATGATGAATGTTTATTCTTAGGAGTAGTAATTGTCAGAGATGTTTTGTGAGGTGATGGATAAACTGGTACTATGATTGTTAATAAAAATAGACTCAGTAACTTTGACTTGATATATTATTTAATCTTCTTTTGAATGACCAAACGACCATCCGTAACCAGAACACAAATACGAATACCTTAAAGTCTCACTCTTTGAACCCCAAACTATGTTTTATATGCATGTATAATATGTAAGCATTTACCATTTTCATTCATTCACATTCCTTGTTGCGTTGATTCATTTCTGCTGACGCAAACTCCCGACCGAACTCCAAATTCAGTCATGATATAAATGGCCATAAACTCCTTAGAGAAGTACCAATGACCCATGTCGCACTAACAATTACAAAAAAGAGACATATCTTCGATAGTACCATTAGTGTTACGACAATTGGTCGACCACAGATGGCATAGAACAATGTCTTGCACGCCTGCCATCCAGACGGCCCGCCAGGACGTTCGGGACGTAAATTCATTGTCCACTTTGGATTGACATACATTGTCTTGGCAAGAGAGAGGTGGAAACTAACATGTTCACACTGTTGACCATCCACGCCGGCATCGTAATGTGCCTGTACTCCACGATTACGGATTAGGTCCAGCGGGTACATTGCCAATCCGTTGAAGGCGGATGTCACTACATACGGTCGATTGCCATGATTCGATACATCATTGGCACTTTGGATCATAAATAACTGCATTGGACTGCTAGCATCGCACAAATTACGCCATCGATCGCCCACGGGTAGTAGCTGACAAAACAGTTTGTGCATCGTCCGAACGCGTTTATTCGACTCTTCCTTCTTCGGACGGAATGCCGAGAAGTCATACGGTGGCGTAATCGCACCGAGTGTACCGGGCCATACCTGCTTCGAGGAACTCGCTACGATATATTCGGCAGCCAACCGTCCATTGTCAAGTCCGAGCGTATGCAATAGACCCAGTGGTGAGATGGATATACCAAGATCGACATCCAGTACAATCATGTGCGTATATGACTGATATTCCTCCTTGGTTAATATGTAATTCATGAGCCTCTGTCGGAATTCACCTAACCGACCAACGCCCGATGCCGTAGATAGCGTAAGTGAGACATCGTACCGATCGACGATCCCTAATTTGCATTCTGGATTCATGGGTCCACAACTCATAATGTCAACGACATATCGTGGACCCTCAGGACGTGATGACTCGTCATTGGCCCATTGCCGAAGTATCTCACGTGTCCCATCAGTCGAATCATTCTCAAATATAACGAGTGATAGTCTCATTGGAGTGTCGTCGGTATTACCGCTGCTACTGCTGCTGCTGCCTCGTTGTTGTACATCATCGTCATACTTTCGAAAGAGAGATGACAAACCGTCCATGTTATGACGTAATGCGGGTATACTATCGGCGACATTGCGTGCTAATGAATTAATAATGAGCCCACCAGATTCATTCCGGAGGTACCTTAGTCCACGTTTGACAGTGGCAACGTCATCCGGGTCGAGCGATGAGAGTTTACCACTACTTAGCTCATTCCATTGATTTTCGGATAGACAGAGTGGGGAAGAAGAAGTTGTTGTCGTCGTTCGTTGCTTGTCATTGTTGTTGTTGTTATTACCTCTACTATTATTGCCATTACCAATGCCACGTAGTAAACTGATATTGTCCGCGGTTTGACCACTACTACTACTAGCAGTGTCAAAAGAAGACGAGAAGATATCGACACGAGGACCACCGTCATTAACATCATCATTAACATCATCATCATCATCATCGAGACATGCACCCTCTATACTATCGACAATGTCCTCCGACGAATATATCGGATACCGCGACCTTCGTCCTCCCCAAATGAATGGATTCCACAATACGTGCGGTACGATCATTTGCAATGTCATGTTGGTAATCACTAGCAGACTAAAGGCCATGGATATAACGAGCGATATTTTCCACCATGCAAAAGAGGAAAAGTTGTCGTCGTCGTAGTAGTAGTAGGAACGTCGTCGCCGTCGTGTCCGATACTTCTTGTTCGTCGATGAAACTGCTCGTTTCGGCGACACGATACTGTTATTATTCGTAGTATGAGCCATGCCATCATTGTTGTCGTCGCAACTGCGGCAATCATCGCCATGGTTGGCGAGAGTCATTATTACCGTAGTCTTCGTCGAAGAAGGAGCGTCATCGGTCGTGATGGCAGACATTGTCGACGACGCCGTCGCGTCGGCAGCAGTAGCCGGCATTTTTGGTGGACGTGATGTTGTTACAACGAACACGGCAGCATTGACGAATAATGTAACCAGCACGACCGGCCATACCGGGAATTGGAGTATACTGTTCCAAAATAACGTGGCGCGACTGGTAATAGTTCCCATATTATTAGCGATACCACCACTACTACTACTCGTTGTGGGGTATGCATCCCAAATGACGATCGGTAAAACGAGCAACAGCACGATCGATAGTGCGACTATACGTGTCATTTCCGTCACAACAAGGACGAAGAATAAATTCTTCTTCGTACGGCACTTGTTACCCTGGGTAGTACGACAACGACATTGACAACGGACGATGCCGCAACATCCCCCCCCCTTCGTCTTGGCGGTAATGGGTGGGTCCGCCAATGACAACGTCGGCGAGTCGGCGTGAGGAGGAGCGAAATTGCCACGAAACGGGGGGGCGGCGCGCGCTCGTCGACCGCTCGGAGGGGCCCCTCCTTCGCGCGCGGCTGGGTCGTCCGTCCCCGAGATCGTGGCGGACGACGACAGGCCGCCGCGACCGTTGTTATTGATGTTGTTGTTCCGTCGGAGTTTGAGGAGGCTGCTCATCCTTCCACCACGATGAGCGGAGGTCGTGTGGACGACGTGCTGTTCATGGCGCTGTTTTACTGTATGAGGCTTGGTTGGGGGTGCCTCAATGATCTGTGCGTTCGCCTGCGCGAAAGAAAAAAATCCACTTTTCGCGGCGAAGCCGCGTTTTCGCGAACTCTGGGGAAAAGAGAAAAAGGAGGAGGAGGAGGAGGAAGAAGGGAAGTAGGAAGAGAGGATGATATCTACAGCAATAACTAACTTGAATTAATTTAATATATATTGGCACTCCCAGAAAATTAACTATACACTGTCAGGCATTACAAATCTGACGACTTCCGCTTCTTACTCACACAAAAAGAAGCTATTGACTTATTCCCTTTGGGTGTCCCTGTTGGAAGTCGGGATTAAGGGGTTAACCCTAAGGAGACATTGCCACACTGTGAGAGTAGAGAGTAGAATATGTGCCACGAGAAAGAAGATCTTATGACACGAGAAAGACAGATAAATAGGCCAACGGGAAAATACCCGAATCAATATTGCCACCGCGTTTCGGACACGCGATGATCTAGACTTGTCTCATTCTTTTGTGCACCACCTTAATTAGTAATCAGACAGCACAGTCAGTATCATCTATTCGTAGACGTTTTACTATCTCTAGCAGTCCCTGGTGCTTGAATCAATTGATGCTCCCGAAGTTTTGACAGTTCCATCAGCTCAGGTTCCTTTGTGTTCAATGCCTCACCAATTAGTGCCAAGACCAAGAATGAACCTCCTCCCACATCCTCTTCAAAATCAAGCATTTTCTTCAAGCACGCTGATTCCAACCTGTGAGCAGCATCACTCACTTCTCTAACATCCGCCGAATTTACAAGAGTTTTAACATCGTCACAGTCACCAGCATATTGTACCAGCTCCAAGCAATTTTTAAGGTAGGATTTATTTTTGTCAAAGTCAAGGGGGATAGTAGAATTCACAATTGGGTTCTGAAGCTGCTTGTCTCGAGACATATTAATCAGTACAGAAGCTAGTTGTTCGCCTTTATTCTTGCCTGCACTACTCTTATTGGCAACCTTGGCAGATGCAAAGCTGTTCCTCAAGTTTAATGGTTTCATTTGAATTTGAGGGTGTGCCATATCAGATGCAGCAGTAGTGGAAGAGAACTCCAAATCATCGTCGGATAAATGAGGCTCGGATAACCGTAGTTCTTCGACAGATGAATGATGCAAGGGAGATGGTGGCAGCTTCTGTGGAGAAGGAGGGGTCCGTAGGATTGCTAACTTCCCCTCTGCTTTCTACAGCCTTTGATTCAATGCTTGTATTTGACTATCCTTTGCCACACTAGTAACATTTGTTGATACACTCTCCCTTATCGCATTCTTCATCTCATGTCTCATGCATTTAATCTCCTCCCTAATGCCTTTATTTTCATTTAGAGTTTGGATTAGGAGATTGCACACGAGCTGCATGGGACCAGGCTGGCTTGCAATGCTCTCTATTGTGGACAAATTCAATTGCTGCTCTTAGTCTTGCTCAATGAGATCACTCCAATAGCTCAAAACATGTTGCCGTGTCCTAGGCAGGGAACTACTCTAAGAACTACACGTCGATTCAGTAGAATGAATCGACGATGATAAGACAAAAATACACGAGAGTAAAATTGTGTGCTATTTTATGCTACAAAATAAGTGTCGAAT
>Ga0247843_1007348_pt1 | contig 13645 bp, 9 predicted proteins | sample LaCruzMarch2017__FD_192420 | JGI IMG/M metagenome (GOLD analysis project Ga0247843, IMG submission 192420) | Freshwater microbial communities from meromictic Lake La Cruz, Castile-La Mancha, Spain - LaCruzMarch2017_8m | ecosystem: Environmental > Aquatic > Freshwater > Lake | place: Spain...
CCTTTTCAAACTTCTTTCAGAACAATTGAAAATTCTACAGGTTTCAGCATAGGTAGTATCATTATCTAAATAATATCTAACAGCAGTTAATTTTAAATCTTCGTGTTTATGAGTCATTTATTATATAAGTAGATTTAAAAACCGGCGTTTTAAATCTTCAAGGGTGTAAATATTTTATGTTACTGTTAGAAAAATAAAATCGAATTTTTATTTTTATAGTATGAATATAATAACAATAATATTTTGTTATTTATTCCATCTATGATTAAGATGTAAAATATAATTTATATTTCAATTAGAAAGGGACCTCTGATCTAATGGTTTATGTTCAAATCCCAAGGGACTTTTAAAAGAAATATATATTCAAAGTATTACAATTATATTATGCTTTGAAAATAATGATTACAAAATCATCTTCATAACATCTAAAATGTAACCCAACCGGAAAGATGTATATCATTAAGAAAAATAAATTATACTAACCTCCATTTTTGTGGACGTCAAATAGTATAAAGCCCTTTAAAGGGTCATTTATATCTGGATATTTTGAAAATGAAAAAGCATCTTTAAATCAAGTAGATTTTTAGATGTCCCATTCTAAAAAATCTGGCTGTAATATATAAAATCGATACAGAATTTATATTTGAAAATAAAGTCTTATGTATAATTAAAAAAAATAATACCGAACCATGGTTCGTATCGAAAGATATATGTACAATATTAAATATTAACCTCTAGTCTCCAGATTTTGAACTTGTATTTTTATTAACCTATTATACAGGTTAAGAAAATTTTTATGACGTAAATTTACATCAAAACGGAGACTAAAGGTTAAGGATAGTAGATCGGCTCTAAGAATTATACCAGAAAGATGGAAGGATGAGCGAAAAATACCCACCCATGGTGGAATACAATATATGACTATTATTTATGAACCAGCTCTTTATAAACTTGTTATGAGATCAAATAAACCAATAGCTCAAAAATTTCAAGAATGGATTTGCGAAGAAGTTTTACCTTCATGTATATGTATAAAAAACAAAAGAATATAATTAGTAATATTCTACTTTACCGGTAATAGTAAAACTACAGGTTCCACTTGTGTTATTACTTAAATAAACTCCTAATTTCTGACCAGCTGCTACCTCTTTGTCTAGAATTGAGTAATTTATAAGTGTAGTTGATAGAGGCGCGTTTATATAATATGTTCCTGCTTCATCGTAACCTGTTCTATATATTATTTTTTCAGAATCAATATATACAAATGCGTAAATACTGCTAGAAAATATCCCAGATTCGTCATAAATAGCTATTCTTACATCAGACTTTATAAATTCTGGTTGTACTGGATTATTACAATAAAATAATATTTTTTTTATTTTTCCAGTAGCAGGAAATGTAAAAAATAATATAGGAATATCCTGTGTAATGTTCGAATTTTGTGATAATGTTAATAATGGAGAATTTACATTATAAATTTTTAGCGTTGTAGTAGTTGGTATTTGCGTTGTAGTAGCAGGTCTTATCGTTGTAGTAGTTGGTATTTGCGTTGTAGTAGCAGGTCTTATCGTTGTAGTAGTTGGTATTTGCGTTGTAGTAGCAGGTCTTATCGTTGTAGTAGTTGGTATTTGCGTTGTAGTAGCATGTATTATAACTCCTGCGATAAGTAATACGCTTACTACACATGCGATAATAATTAAAGCTAATATATATAATTTCATTTATTATATTATAATATAAATAAATTTTTATTTAAATTATTATTTAAATTATTTTATTTAACCTCTAGTCTCCAATTTGATGTAAATTTACGTCATAGAAATTTTCTTAACCTGAATTTTAGGTTAAGAAAAATAGAAGTTCAAAATCTGGAGACTAAAGGTTAACTTTTAGTCTCCATTTTGATGTAAATTTACATCATAAAAATTTTCTTAATAATATGTTAAGAAAAATACAAGTTCAAAATCTGGAGACTAGAGGTTAACATCTAGACTTTCTTCGAGATCTACGAGATTTTCTCTTAGACTTGCTACGTCTTTTGGATTTTTTGCATTTACCAAACTTAGTCTGCATTTTACAAACATCTTCATTGCTTATAAACTTAGTTAAATGATAATCAACTTCTCTACAATATCCTTTCAGAGCGTGTCTTCCATTTTTTAGTTTAACAACGCAAATATCTTCTGTATCTAAAGTCACTCTCTTTCTAAGAGCAACACAGTAAAATTCATTAGTCTTCATTTATTATACATAATATAAAAATAATTTAAATTTAAAGATTAAATTTTTGTTCAAAAAAATCTTTTTTACTTAATAATAGCTGACTATTTTCTTCAAATTTATTTATATCTAATCTACAATTAATTTTCTTACACCCTTGAAGATTTAAAAAGCCGGGTTTGGTATTTAATATTTAATTCAATGTTTGATATAGCAATCTGTGTGTGGTCTAATAATCCAAAGTAACTATTGTTTCATCTTTTATAAAAATAGTTTATTGAACTACAATAAACTTATAGTTGATTCAATATCATCCATCAAGCAAAGCGACATATGTTCAATTGAAATGCAAATTGCATTAGTTTGCGAAACTACAACTCGTCCTATAAATATATCATCCATATGCTTACGAACATTCTTGCACTTATATGATATTCTAAGTAATACATCTTTTTCAATTGTCTCAATATTATTGTAGATATCTTGTAAGAATTCTCTCATAAGAATAATACTACCAGTCGTTCCTACATCAAACACTCCTGTGTTATTGATATTATCTTTTTGTAGCTCTTGAAGCATAGTATAACCAAGATTATGCATTGGATATTTTGTAATTATTTGTTGAATGATAGACATTTAATACTAATTATTGATCCTATTTTTTGTTTTTCATTTTTTTATTTTCATAAAAATCTGGCTTCTCCTAATTTTTTTATAATAATCAGTTATGAAAAATGAGCCTCTTATTCTATAAATTGTTTGATGCGGAAATATTTATTTATATTTTATTCATAATATTATATATATTTTCTTAACCCAAAATTAAGGTTACGAAAATTTTTATGATGTAAATTTACATCAAAATTGATACTGTTGTTATTATAGTCGTATATTTGTAACTAAATATTTCATTTACGTTTACTTGATTTACGTTTAGTTGATTTACGTTTACTTGATTTACGTTTACTTGATTTTTTATATCCATCATATCTTCTCTGTCTCTTTTTATCAGGTTGTTCAACTGTTCCAACTTTATCAAATATATCTTGTTTAATCTTTTCTGAAGTATTTCTAGTTGTTCTTCCTTCTGTTGGAACATCAAGATCACTAATATCAAAATCTCCAATATGAAAATCACCAATTTCAAGATTTTCAAAAAATAAAGGATCCATATTTTCTCTAAGTATTTTTGCATATTCCCCAGAATTTATAGTTTCTATATTTTTAGGTATTATGAGATTAGGTAATAAAGTTATATTATTTTCGATAAAACGCACAGAGTCTTCAGTCCATTTAGAATCGAATTCGCATAATTTTAATATTACGTCTTGCTTAAAAAGTTCACAATCTTTATATTTTTCATATGACTCTTTAATATTATTAATTTCTGATTGAATTTTACCCAACCACCATTGATTAACTCTATCATTAACTTTATTATTTATATATTTATCAAAATGTACTTTTTTGTCATCTGTTAATATTAGTTTCATATATTTTTTCATAAAATCATCTTTATCCGTTTTTTGTAGTAGAACTTCAACAGCATAATTAATTAAAAAATCTTTATGAAGTTTTTGTCCATTTTTATATTCTTCACAAACTTTTTCTTTTGTTAAATTTTCTACTTCTTTTGATAATTCATCTATTCTTGTATTTTGAATGTCAACTATTCCTGCTATTTCATTAAGTTTACTGTTAACATCGTTAAAAGTCTTTAATAAAGAATCTAATTCTGAATTCAAATCATTCATCTTTTATTTATATAATTATATTTTTTACAAATTTACAAAAAATGTAATTATCAGACAGTTATTTGTAAACTATACTTACAAGTTATAAAGAAAAAAATGAATTTTAAGACAAACTTATTACATATATAATAGATATAATTATGCCACCAAAGAAAGTTTACGTAAAAAAAGATCCTATTGATCATGTTCTTCTTCGATCATCTATGTATGTTGGGAGTAAAACTCTTAAAACATATGATGATTATGTTGCGGAATTTGATGAAGAAACAGAAGAATACAAGATTAAAAAGAAATATATAACTGCTTCTCCTGCTGTTTTGAGAATATTTATTGAAGTTTTATCAAATGCGGTAGATAATGTTGATCGTTCCCGAAAAGCTAAGATACCGTGTTCTATGATTAAAGTAAATATCAATCAAGAAACAGGAGAAACTGTTGTTTGGAATGATGGCGATATTATTCCTATCGAGATGCACGCCGAAGAAAAAATGTATAACCATACATTGATTTTTGGACACCTGTTAACAGGATCAAATTACGACGATGCTAATGAAAGGGAGATTTCAGGCTTAAATGGATTGGGTAGCAAATGCTTGGTACTTGGAACTTTAGTTCCGTTATTTAACGGAGAAATAAAAGAAGTTGAAGATATTGAAATTGGAGATTTTTTAATAGGAGATGATGGTACTCCGAGAAAAGTAATAAATTCTATATCAGGATTTGGTGAAATGTATAAAATTTCTCAAACAAGAGGAGATTCTTATGAAGTTAATTCTGAACATATTTTAAGTCTAAGAATGCCGGATCATAAAGTTATATTTTGGAATAATGATGGTTGGTCTATGATTTGGTTTGATCATGATAAAAAAATTATCAAAACAAAACATTTAAAAGCTATAGATAATAAAATATTATGCCCAGAATGTAATATAGAATTATTTGGAAATTTAAATAGACATTATAAAAGAATTCACAAAGATAAAGAATTACCTAAAAGAATAAGAAAAAGTCCTACGATTATTCCGCGAGACACAGAAGAAGTTCGAAATAAAAGACTTGAAATGGAACAATTTAGAGATAAAATACAATATGATAATATAATCGACATTTCTATTAAAGATTATATGAAATTGCCAAAAACTACCCAAGGAAGATTATCTGGTTTTAAAGGAGAATGTGTTAAATGGAAAAAACAAGAAGTTGAATTAGATCCGTATGTATTGGGTTTATGGCTTGGAGACGGAATGCAAAATGGTTATAGATTTGCAATAAATGCAAAAGATGATCCAGAAATATTAGAATATTTAAAAAATTGGGGAGCAAAAAATGATGCAACATTTACACAAACTTATTCATCAATTTGTGAAAAATGTATAAAAGGACAAGAAAATGAACCGTGTAGATTGTGTGTTACTTATCATATTTCATCTACAAAATTCAAAGGAAAAAAAGACAGTTCTCCTTTAAAAAATTTACTTAATAAATATGATTTACTCGATGAAAAATATATACCAGAAGAATATTTGATTAATGATAGAAAAACTCGTCTAGCAGTTTTAGCAGGATTAATAGATTCAGATGGTAATGCAACCTTAGAACAAGAAGGCAGAAGAATTAATATAAGTCAAGGTTTAAATCACACTAGATTAGCAAATGATATATTATATTTAGTAAGATCTTTAGGATTTATGTGTTCAAAAATTATTAAAAAAACGACTTGGACTTATAAAGGAGAATTAAAAGAAGGTAAAGCTCATAGTATAAATATATCTGGAAATGGTTTAGAAGATATTCCAACTTTAGTTTTGCGTAAAAAATGTTCTTCTCCTTTATCTCGAGAAGTTTTAAATACGGGTCCTATTAAAATTACGAAAATTAAAGATAATGAATTTATTGGATTAAAAACTGATGGTAATCAAAGATTTGTATTAAATGATTTTACTGTTACACATAATTGTACAAATATTTTTAGCTCAAAATTTACTGTCAAGGGATTGGATCCTGTAAATAAAAAGACATTTGAACAGACTTGGACAAATAACATGAAGTCTCCTAGTGAACCTATTGTAAAAGCAACAAAAGAAAAGAGTGGATACACAGAGGTTAGATATTTTCCAGATTTTAAGCAATTTGATTTAGAGGGTTATACAAACGATATCATGGCTCTTTATACGAAATATGTTATTGACGCTGCGATGTTGACAAAAGTAAAGGTATACTTCAATAATGATTTGATTAATGTTAATAATTTATTGACTTATTCAAAATTATATGATTTACCAACTGATGAACATCTTTTAATTAAAAATGCGAACGTAGAAGCTCTTGTAACACCTTCAAATGAATTTCAGTCTATCGCGTTTGCGAATGGTATTTTTAATCGTCTTGGAGGGCAACATGTTGATGCTGTTTCAGAAGCATTATTTCGTCCTATGTTAGATAAATTCAACAAGAAAGGCAAACCGCAGATAAACATTAAAGATATTAAACAGTTCTTTAAGATTTTTGTCACATGTACAGTACCGAATCCTGAATTTGATTCACAATCAAAGGAAAAGCTTGAAGCCCCTAAAGTTAAGTTTGAAATTAAGTCTTCAGATGTGAATAAGATTTTAAAATGGTCTGTTATAACTGATATCGAAGATATGTTGAAGGCAAAGGAGATGGTTGTTTTGAAGAAGTCAGAGAAAAAGAAGAAATCTTTTGTAAAAATAGAAGGTTATGATGCTGCAAATAATGCAGGAGGGAAATTTGGATATGAATGCAGTTTGATTTTGTGCGAGGGATTATCGGCAAAGAATTATGCAGTAGCTGGAATTGAAAAAGGAGTTTACGGAAAGAAAGGTAGAGATAGCTTTGGAATCTTAGCATTACGCGGAAAATGTACCGCATTAGACACTCCGATTCTGCTTTGGTCCGGGGAAATTAAACAAGCAAAAGATATTAAAGTTGGTGATATTTTAGTAAATGATATGGGCGAATCAACTACTGTTTTGGAATTATTTTCAGGAACAGATACAATGTACGAGATACAGCAGTTAAAAGGAGATAATTATACTGTTAATAGCGAGCATACTCTAACATTAAAAGTATCAACTCATTTTTCTATTAATTGGTTAGAGAAAACTAATTGTTGGAGTATGAGTTATTTTGATCGTAGTTCAATGAAAATGAAAAATAAGAAAATTTTCTGTAATAGTGGAGATAATGAAAATACTGAACATGAACAATGTGAAGTTATTGATTGCAAGGATTATAAAAAATCATTTTGCGCACGTAGTTCATTAACAAGACATTATAAGAGAAAGCATAAAGAATTAGAATATCCAAAGCCAAAAAAATCAGTAGTGAACTATAATAGCACAAAAACAAAATCAGAGGGTTATAATGAAATGATAGAATTTCAAAAAACAATTAACACAGATGATGTTATTGATATTGATATCAAAGAATATTTTAAATTAGACGATGAAACAAAACATTTACTAAAAGGTTTTAAATTAAATAACTATATAAAATGGGATAAAAAGGAAGTTAGCCTTGATCCTTATATTTTAGGAATGTGGTTAGGAGATGGATTTGCAAATGGTTTTGGGTTTTCAAGTGAAGATATAGAATTAATTAATGAATGGTATTTATGGACTATAAAAAATAATGGAGAAATAGTCCATAATAATAGTGATTCCTTTACCATAAGAAAAAAAGATTCTTTAAAATTAGGAGGAGAAAATAAGAGAATTAATATTGGCTCTCCTTATTCAAATAATGAAAATTGTAGGGCATGTTTATGTAAATTATCAGAAGCTTGTTCAAATGACGAGGAATTGGTATCTCTTGGAAAAAATAGAATCATTAGTATAAATAAATATGAAAATAAAGAGATACATGGACCAAATCCATTAAGAAATGCTCTTGAAAAATATGATTTAATTAATAATAAACACATTCCAATAGATTATATTACAAATGATAAAGAAACAAGACTTAAATTACTTGCTGGAATTATTGACACAGATGGTCATGTTTTAGAAGATGGGCGAATAGAGATATGTCAATCTGTAGCACATAAAAATATTCTTGATAGTTTGCTTTTAATTTCCCGTTCTTTAGGATTTTATTCTTATTTATCAGAAAAAGAAGCATTTTATTCTAATAAAAACGGGGAAAAAATATATAAAGAAGCATATAGACTATATATTTCCGGTAATGGTATATCCGAAATACCCACAAAATTACCACGAAAAAAATTGGATCATATTTTCAAAAAAGATTCACGAAATACTGGTATAAATATTGTAGAAAAAGGTGTAGGCGAGTATGTTGGATTTATGACAGATAAAACACATAGATTTTTACTTGGTGATTTTACAGTAACTCACAATTGTTTAAATGTTCGAAATTCGATTCCAACTACTATAGCAAGTAACAAAGTGATAACAGATTTGATACAAGCTTTAAATCTTCGTCATGATGTTGACTATACAGAAGATGCAAATTATAAAACACTAAGTTATGGTAAAGTTATTATTATGACAGATCAGGATGTAGATGGATTACATATTTCTGGGTTACTTATGAATTTTTTTCATTATCTCTTTCCATCACTTTTAGAAAGAGAAGATCCATTTTTAATTAGTCTGCAGACGCCTATTGTTATAGTTAAGAAACCTATTTATAAGATATTCTATGATGAAAATAGATATAAGCAATTTGAAAAAGAAACTATTGCAAATAATAAGAAAATTGAGAGTAAATATTTTAAAGGGTTGGGTACATTTGAAATTCAAGATGTTCCTGATACTTTTGGAGAGAAGATTATAAATTTTGTAGAGGATGACAAAACAACTACATTAATGAATAAAGTATTTCATAAGAAATTTTCAGATCAAAGAAAAGATTGGTTAGAGAATTATAACCCAAATCCTGTTTTTTCTCTTGATGATCAGGGTAAAGATGTTGATATGGATATTTCAACTTTTCTTGATACCGAAGTTATAAAGTTCTCACACAATGATTGTAAAAGAAGTATCCCTAGTTTGTTTGATGGTCTTAAGGAATCACAGCGTAAAATCTTATTTGCTGTAAAAAAGCGTAATTTAACATATAATAAGCAAATGTTAAAAGTTGCGCAACTTGGAGCGTATACTGCAGAACATACTAATTATCATCATGGTGAAGGAAATTTATTTGATACAATAATTAATATGGCGCAAGAATTTCCGGGTGCTAATAATATTCCTTTGTTATATCGAGGTGGTATGTTTGGAACACGTAGCGATGGTGGAAAAGGTGCAGCTTCTCCAAGATATATATTTACAAAAATGGAATCTATTACGCCTTTAATTTTTAGACCTGAAGATGATGTTCTTTTAGAGTATGTTGTCGACGATGGCGATCAAGTAGAGCCGAAATTCTATATTCCTATTTTGCCAATGATTTTGGTGAATGGTTCAGTTGGAATAGGTAGTGGTTGGAGTACTAATGTTCCATCGTTTAATCCCCTAGATATAATTGAATGTATTAAAATATGGCTTGATAATGATGGGAAATGTTTAATTGAAGATCCTGATGATGGAACTACGATAAGCTTATTACCTGAATTAAAACCATGGTACAGAGGTTTTACAGGTAGTATTGAAAGCGTAAAAGATAAATTTATAACCTATGGAACAATTACAAAAAACAAAAATAAAGTAGAAGTTACGGAATTACCGATTGGACTTTGGACGGATAAATTTAAAGAGACGTGTGAAGATTGGAGATCAGAAAAACACATAAAAGATTTTAAGAACTATTCAGATCATAAGAAAATAAAGTTTATGATTACAGAGTCTGATGATGGAATGAACTGTAATATAGATAATATGAAATTGTTTTCACATATAACACTTTCAAATATGGTTATGTTTAATGAAAAAGAACAATTGAAGAAGTATACATTGGATCAAATTATTGATGATTTCTGTAAAGTACGATATATGTTTTACACAAAACGTAAGAACTATATTATTTCAAATCTTGAAAAAGAGTTGAAGATTATGGGAAATAAAGAGAGATTCATAAGAGAGATAATTGATAAGAAATTAAATATTATGAATGTTGAAGAAGATATACTTGTAAAAGATCTTGAGATGAAAGGGTACGATAAGGACTTGAAAAATGATACAGATACAGAAAATGAAAAAGAAACAAATAAAAGTGGATACGAGTATCTGTTAAGATTGCAGGTACGAACATTTACATCAAATAAAGTCAATCAGTTAAAAGAAGATATACTAAGTACACAGAAGAGATTAGATGATGTAAAGAAAATAAAAGAGAAACAAATGTGGCTAAGAGATTTGAAAGAATTTGAAGTCGAATATGTAAAGTGGTTGAAGAGCATGGATGAAGCAAAGAAACCGAAGATCACAAAGAAGTAAATAATAAGTAGTAGAACTATTTATAATAAAAATAAACACAGTATTTTTCTCAACTAAAAATTATATAATTATATTTAATTATATAAATGAAATACATACAAAGTAAGAGTAAAAAAAAAGTTATGAATGTCATAAACATGAGTCAGTATAATATTAGTGGTAATTATGTGACTATATTCGGCGAACTTCATACAACTATTCCGCTTTTATATGATAAAAAACTTGGTATAGGTTTAGATGAGTTTATTTTGGATAGAATTCGCAAGAACAAATCAATAAAAATATTACTTGAATATAACCCGGATTTCAATCCATTAACAATAGAATCAAATAACATAAATGAAATATATCGCAAACTTTATGATAACAATCTAACTTCTCATATTATTCCATTTGATTATAAGTATTATTTTATAAATTATCATGATTATTTCAAATTATTTAACAGTCTTGAATTTTCAAAACTTACAAAGAATCAAATTATAAAGTGTTATTTAGATCCATATTTTGATAAATCAAAACACCATGCATTTAATTTAGACATGATTGACTATACAAAAGATGCGTATAATTATTTATATGAATACTTGAAAAATATTGAAAACAGACTTGGTTATTTATATGAAGATATTAATCTTCCAAAAAATAAGAAAGTTTATAAGTCGAATGATACGTTAAGATTTGAACTTATTGTAAATTGGGCTAATTTGGCAGATTTTTTTATACTTAGAGAGATACTCAAAAAACAAACATCTGAATACATTATTGTAGTAGGAGACAATCATCGTATTAATATGCAAAAAATATTATTTAATTTCCCGAAGTTAGTAGAAACTAGTGGCGAATTATTTGGTATATATGAACCAGAAATAAAGAGAAAATCATAACAATTGTTTATTTAAAGAAATTATTTTATCTAACATATCTATTTCTTTATTTAAATCGTAAATTACTTTTAGATCTTTATCATAATCTTTATTTTGTATTTTTTCGATCAATTGTAGATTTAAAATTCTCTGTCTAATTTGTGTGTTTTGCTCTTCTTGTAACTTTTCTTGCTGTTGTCTTTGTAATTGAATTATTTGCGCTTGTTGTTGTGCTTGTTGTTGCGCTACTTGACTATTAATTTGTGATTGACCGCTCCCAATTCCTCCAAAATTAAAAGGGACAAAAGTTTCTTTTGTATAAGAGGAAGTATTATAAGAGGAAGTATTATACGGATCATTTAAACTAAAAGAAATTGTATTTTCATTTTTACGTAAAGTAGTATAAGACATTTATTTATACAAGTAAAATAATTTTTGAAAAACATAAAACATAAAATAATAAATCTTAAAGTAGGGTTAATCGGTTATTTAAATAAAATTGAAATTTTTAAAATACTTACAAGCATAAAATATGGATGACAGATCATATCGAAATAAAGAACGAACTAAAGGCTAAAAATATTATCAAATATCCAAATATTAAACTTATAAAGAAAACCGAACCTATAAAACAAATATATAGTACTTTTATTGAAGAATTTCTGTCGATGAAGCCAGAATACCTGAACAAATGGCTAGAATTTGACAATCAAAATGAATTTCGGAAATTGATTGCTGATAAAAACTTTAAAATGAAAAATCCAAAAAATGAAGAAGAAGAAAAACAAAAAAAAGTTGAAAAGAAGGTTAAAAGAGATTCTAGGGCACGTGAGATACATGAGTATAAAGTAAAAAAAGATATGGAAAAACCAAAACAGCCATATTATTATTTTCTCCAAGATGAAAAAGAAAATATCCGCAAACGGTTGATAGAAGAAGGTAATACAGTTAATAAAATAATTAAAAAACTTATTCACGTAGAAGCACAAAATATATGGAAGGAACTTAATAATAGTAAGAATTCTGAAGATCAGGAAAGACTTAAAAAGTATAAACAAATTGCAGACAAAAAGAAAGTAGAGGCGGACGTAAAAGTAAAAGAACTTTTAGATGCAGGAGTAATTTGCGAATGTTGTAAAAATAATATAAAGTAAATTATAAATATTTTTCTTTTTCTTAACCCTAATATTAGGTTAAGAAAAAAAATATATAAGTTAAAATCACATCCTGTAAAATTACTCAGTTATAATTGGATATGACGCCATCAATGTAATTCCACATTGCCCTGCTGTATCCTTTACATTTCTTTTAAGAAGAATGTATCCATTATCTCCCCATGACTCACCCCAGCTATTCTTAACTTTCCAATAATCAGTTCCGTTTAATGTTCCATATCCTACTAATAAAACACCATGATCTAAATTCTTTCCGCACTTAGAAGTCAATACACCACTAGAATAGAATTGAAAACTTGATTGGTCTGCTTCAATTGCTACAGATATAGGTTGGATATTAACAGCTTTTAACAAAGCATCTTCATTATTCGGGGTGATGTCTACAAAACTATCAATTTTAGTAAAAGGATCACACGTATTACAAGATCCATCAGTTGCGGTATATGGATAATCATTCTCTAAGCAAATTCCATTATCATGAATATACTTAAATGCATTGTCCATTAGACCTCCGTTACACCCTTGATTGCCATAATCACTTGAACAGTCAACAAGTTGTTGTTCGCTAAATGATAGAAGCTTTCCTTTTGATAAGAAATAAGCTCCCTCAACACTGCCAGTTGTACTAAAACTCCAACAACTTCCACATTGCCCTTGGTCTTTTATAGGAGTAACAGCGCCCTTATCAGTCCAATCTAAAGAATCAGGTGTTTTTCTGAATACATTATTAAATTCCATTGTAATTCTAGGAATATTATTCGGTGTATTTCTATGTTGGCAATATGTAAGTTTTTTAAATTCAGTTGGTGTTAAGTCAGTGAATTGGTTAATACCCATTTTCCATGACAAATCTTGATTGTTATGATCTTCTATAATTTTTAAATTATTTTTGTAAACTGAATATCTATTCATAATATCATCATCAGTATATTCCTTATTGTAAGTTATTATATAATTAGAAAATGTTGCGGTAGTTAAGTCAGTATTTTTTGCATATAATACAGTAAATAAAGTTGAAAGTAAACCTGAAAATAGATAAGATATGTTCTTCATTTGGTTGTTATTATTATAATATTATTTTTTTACAGTCGTTTTTTATAAAATGGGACACTTGATTTTCTACATGTTATCGTGTTTAAAATCATTAGTTTATATATATGATAATATAATAGTTTAAAATAATAATTTTATATTAAAAATGATTTCTA
>Ga0247843_1007349_pt1 | contig 13645 bp, 12 predicted proteins | sample LaCruzMarch2017__FD_192420 | JGI IMG/M metagenome (GOLD analysis project Ga0247843, IMG submission 192420) | Freshwater microbial communities from meromictic Lake La Cruz, Castile-La Mancha, Spain - LaCruzMarch2017_8m | ecosystem: Environmental > Aquatic > Freshwater > Lake | place: Spain...
ACGTATCGTGGGCATTCAGTTTGGCTTCCACATCGGGCCAAGTGGCGTTCATTTCGATGGGATTGGTGATGGGTTGCAGGGCTTGGTCTTCTAAGGTAGCCGCACGACCATCCCAAAAGAACCCCAATTGATTCCAGCCCAAATTGATAAGGGACATGGCATTGCGGGTGCCCAGTGCGCCTGTAATGCCTTGGCTCACTTGCAGCGGTTCTGAAAAACCATTTTCTTGAATGTGGCACGTACCGCACGACATGGTGTTGTCGCCAGAAAGCAGCTTTTCGTAAAACAGTTTTCTACCCAAAGCAACGCCTTCCACCGTCATAGGGTTAGTCTCCGGGATAATCATAGGCGGCAGTCCCTGCGGAATTTCGAGCGTATAGGGCGTGGGAATGTAGTCGGGCTCTGTTGGCTCAGGCTCGCAGCCCACCTGCACCATCACTACCAAGGCAAATAGAACTATAAAAAGACGCTTGTCCATCATGGTGTGGTAGTAACGCAAAGTTTCAACAAATGTTGTGCCTGTCTATTCGGGAAAAACCTCGAGCATAAGAATGGAAATATCTCCGCGCAAGCGTTCCATATCAGGCTTCGAAGTTCCATCATAAAATCCACGAATGCGACTTTTGGTATCTACGAGAATAAAGTTTTCGGTATGAATGAAATCATCAGGCCCGCCATCGCCCTCGGTGGTCACTGCAAAGTAGCTTCTGCGGGCCAGTTCGTAGATGTGTTTTTTATCACCCGTCACCAATTTCCATTGCGCGGCATTGGCGTTATACTTGGCTGCATATGCGGCAAGCACCGGCACACTGTCTTTTTCGGGCGTTACCGAATGCGACAAAAACTTGATGCGTGGTTCGTTGGCATATTCCACCGCCAATGCGCTGAGGTTATTGCTCATCTTGGGGCAAATGCTGGGGCAGGTGGTAAAAAAGAAATCGGCCACATACACCACGCCCTCAAAGTCGGCTTGAGTTACGCTGTCGCCATTTTGGTCTATGAGATGAAATGGTGCGATGTGGTGGTCGCGGCCTTGGCGCTGCATGTCTTCATCCACCAACTTCGGGTTAACATCCACGGGTTGATACACCTGCAAGCGCTCCCTTTTTTTGAGCTTGGGATAAACGATAATCATTCCAACCACCCAAATTCCGAGCAATGCCGCAATAATCCAACCGTAACGTTTCATGCCTATGATTTATTGCATGCAAAGATGGTTAGGATGTGTATGTACTAAAGAAACATCCATCAGTTTTTAGGGGAAAAGTGTACTTGTCTGTTACTCTTGTTCTCTGTGTAAAAAATCCCCTCTAGAAAATCACATCTTTGTAGCGCATGAAGCGCGAACTTGCCCATAGCATATCCAAACTATCCAAACCCAAGGATGGCCTAGCGCAATGGAGCAACGAACCCCAAAACGATAGCAATGCCTACGTGGCGCTTATTCCCCTGTTTTTTGTGTGCGCGTTTGTCATCTATTTCCTCATCGAAATAACGCTAATTCCGCTGCTCACCGCCAGCAGATGGTTGGTTTTGTTTGGTTCTGTGAGCTTTCTGGGGCTGTTTGCCCTACGCAAGCGGTTAAAATTCGACCTGGCAGATGGCATGATACTCAGCATATTTGGCATTGCCCCGTTGCTAATGGCTGGGGTGCTCACCGTCAATTACTTCTTCAGCACTACCTATACTGAAACCTACGCCATTGCCAATTCAGAATCGCGGGGTTCTGTCACCGAAATCCATCTAGAAAATGGTGCCTACGAAGAGTTCTACCGCATACGCGAGTTTTATTCACATGAGTTGCACCGCACACCAACCATTACCTACACTTTTGGCAAAGGCGCACTGGGCTGGCAAATAGTGAAAGGCACCAGCTGGGATATTGATTGAGGATTAACGCAAACCTAACAGGTCTTGAAGACCTGTTAACCTGAGTTCGGGATAAGAACACGTTTAAAGCTGCGTCCCTATGGGACTTTTACCATTCTACACGCGTTTTTTCTACCATACCTGCGCCCCGATGGGGCTGAAATCAGTTCCGTAGGAACGTAGGTATGGTAGCTGTGCAACACATTAGGCTAAAAGCCCTGTAGGGGCGTAGCACTTAAGGAATGCTTATCCCAAACTCAGATTGTTAAATTTACAGTTGAGTTTTCATCAAATCTTAGCTTTGTAGAGTCTATCATTAAACTAAACACCCATGTTTTGCCTTACTCCCGAACCACCGTACTACACCGTTGTTTTCACTTCGCAGCGCACTGCTGTTGATGATGGCTATTCGGAACTCAATGATGAACTCTACCAAGAAGCGTTGACCTTTGATGGCTACATTGGGGCTGAAACATTGCGCAATGCCGAAGGTTTTGGCGTGGCTGTCCTCTATTGGCGCGACATGGAAAGCATTCAAGCTTGGGCACGCTATGCCAAACATATCCGAGCCAAGCAAGGCGGCAAAGACCGTTGGTACGAGGGCTATCGCGTTCGCATAGGTAAGATTGAACGCGAGTATGGCATGGGATAATGGCGGTGAAAGACAACTTCTCGCACAATTCAAGCAATTACGCCAAGTTTCGACCTAGCTATCCGCTGGCGTTACTTCAACACCTTGCTAGCCTTACCACAACTAAAGCCTGCGCTTGGGACTGTGGCACGGGCAATGGGCAAGTTGCCGTGCAATTGGCCAAACTATTTGAAAAAGTATACGCCACTGACATTAGCCAAGCCCAGTTAGATTGTGCGCCTTTGGAAAGGAACATCAAGTATTCCTTGCAACCTGCGGAACAAACCAATTTCCCCAACGCGCATTTCGACTTAATTGTAGTGGCACAGGCCATCCATTGGTTCAATTTCGATAGCTTTTATAGCGAGGTGAAACGTACCCTGAAACCCAATGGAATAGTAGCAGCAATAGGCTATGGTGTGCCCACTGTTTCACCCGAAATAGATGTCCTAGTTGCGCACTTCTATACCCAAATCATTGGCCCCTATTGGGATGCAGAACGGAAGTATATAGACGAAAACTATGAAACCATTCCATTTCCGTTTCGTGAGATAGCTCTGCCGCATTTCGACAATAGCTACACATGGGAACTAGACCACTTTTTGGGATACATCGGTTCGTGGTCGGCAGTAAAGCACTATGAAACCAAGAATGCCACTTCTCCAATGCCCTTTCTTGCTTCTCAACTAAATGCAGTATGGAAAAATGGAGAGACCAGAAACGTAACGTTTTCGATGTTGCTTCGTGCAGGCCAAATCCAAACCCAATAGAAATGCCAGACATACACGTATTCCGCCAGCTTGCGTTGGCATTTCCCAACACCAGCGAAGAGCCCCACTTCGAGAAAACTTCTTTTCGCATTGGGAAAAAGATATTCGCTACACTAGATACCACTACACTAGTGGCCTGCTTAAAACTTCCGTTAGCAGAACAAGACCTTTTCTCATTGCATGATGCCGAAGCCATTTACCCCGTGCCCAATGCATGGGGCAAGCACGGTTGGACGTTTGTAAACCTGAACAAAGTGAGAACAGATGTGCTGGAGGACGCCCTCAGAATAGCCTATGCGGAAGTGACTGCCAAGAAACCAAAGAAACAAAAGTAGCTTCTGCATTGCATAGCGACCTTTACCTTTACATCACCATCTTGTAAAAAAGCTATGCCATGAAACTGTTAGCCCCACTCGTTTTTTTCCTTGCACTAACCGCCAGTATTGGATGTAACGAATCCACCGAAGAATGCCCGCAAGACCAAATGTGTACCGAAGAATTTCGGTTCATAACCCTTGAAGTAAAAGACACCGCACAAGCGCCCTATCTGCTCGATTCGGTGCATACCGTAGTGGTTGAATCGGGTGCAGTAGTGCATCCCATGGAACAGATGATGGATCCAGGTATCTACATCGTTTTGTCAGACAATGAGAAGAATCTCACCTCTTTGGCTGGCGACACCTTTCTGTTCAACGGTTTCAAAGGCGGTTTGCTCAAAGTAAGCGAGCAGTTCGTCATTCGCCACGATTGCTGCCACATCAATTGGGTATCGGGCAACACAAGTGTAACAATTCCTTAGTTTACGTGTTTAGTTCTACCAACACCACCACTTCCCTTTGAACCTTCGCCTCCTCCCTTTCGTGCTTTTGTTTCCAACGCTGTTGTTTGCGCAAAAAGCTTGGGTAGCTGATAATGGCACGAAGTATCCCATCGATGCCAAAGAGGCGGTGCTGATGGATGTATTCCCAAAGCTCACCACCGATACTACAGCTGTGGCGGCTTATTTGCTGCAAACCATTCCCAATTTGCAGCCAGAAGGCAGCGGGTTGAAACTGGAACACGCCACCAAAAGCCCAAAAGGATTGCACCTTCTTTTTGCCCAAACCTATGGCGCACGAAAAGTATTTCGTGGAAGTGTGAAAGTGAATCTGCGGGCAGATGGTCAAGTGCTTAGCATCTACGACCATACGTTTGTCCTGCCAGAGAATTTAGACACCGTTTTTCCGCCCCATAACGTGTATCACGAGGGTTTAATGGTCCATTACAATCATCCAGAAAATGGTGCATTGGAGCGCTATACCTTAGAAGAAACCTACTTTTTTGATGGCGAAACTTTGCTCCCAACCATACGCCTTGAGGTGGTAGAAAAGCAAGACCGTTACTACGAAATGGTGCTCAACAAGGCGGTTCGGGTTATCTATCAAAACGATTTAATCACCTATTACGCTCCTGCTCCACAAGATAGTGTGGTGACGGTTTGGGTATTTAGTCCCGACCCTATCACCTCCTCACAAGAAGTTTATGGTGCGCCTTATTCCGACCAAAACGACCAAGATATTGGAGTTGTGAATGCCGAACGGGTGCCAAGGCAAGTTGCCGCCACCTTCGACAGCGGAATTTTCTCCCTCAAAAATAGCGCTGCAGAAATCGTAGAGTTTTCTGACCCGATTACTACTGCTAGCTCAAGTTCTATAAACGAGTTCAATTATACCCGCACGCAAGATGGTTTTGAAGACTGCAATGTGCTCTATCACCTCACCACAATGCGCGATTACATCCATTCGCTTGGGTTTACCGACTTGATGGATTACGCCATTCACGTGGATGCACATGCCTTGAACGGTAGCGACAATTCCAACTTCAACCAAGGATTTAGTCCGCCACGCCTTTCCTTTGGCGAAGGTGGTGTGGACGATGCGGAAGATGCTGATGTGGTGGTGCACGAATACGGCCATGCCATAATGCATAGTGCTGCACCAGGCTCTAATTCTGGCACCGAGCGCAGAGCTATGGACGAGGCCATTGGCGATTACTTTGCTTCATCCTATTCACGCAGCCTTAGTAATTTTGGATGGGCCGATGTGTTTAACTGGGACGGCCATAATGAGTTTTGGGATGGGCGCAGCACCGTGAGCACCGACCATTATCCCGAAAACCTACAACAGAACATTTACACCGATGCAGATATTTGGTCGGCCACGTTGATGCAGATTTGGGGCGATATAGGCCGCGAAGCCACCGATGCCATCATGCTGCAAGCTGCCTATAGCTTTTCGTCTGGCATGACCATGCCACAGGCTGCCATTGCGTTCATTCAAGCAGACACCCTTTTGTTTGATGCAGCGCATTTTACTCCCATTCGGCAGCGCATGTTCGACCGCGGATTGATTCCTTGGAACGTGGGCTTGGAAGATATCACTACTCAAAAACCGAGTAGCTTCCGCTTGTTGGGTTCGGCTGATTTCGCAGGCAGCAATGGAAATGCGATAGTTGCGGGCAAAGCGCCTTTCACTATTGACTTGGTAGATGCATTGGGAAAAACAATACGGACAGCAAATTCTTCTGCTGACAGGTTCACCCTTTCTTCGGATGGATTGCGCGCAGGAGTTTACATCCTCACGGTGAGAAACGCACAAACCGTAGAGAGTTTCAAGGTGGTGAAGAACTAACCGCGAAAGACTTTTTAGCTCAAATACCGGCCGCCAATCTACTTCCTTGGTCTATGGCACGCTTGGCATCTAGCTCGGTAGCCAAGAATGCACCACCAATAAGGTGAACCGCAATTCCCTTGGCTTTCAGGGTGGCATCCATGGCGTTGTTGCTGCGCTGTCCTGCACATATCACCACGTTGTCCACTTCAAGCACTTGTGGTTTACCACTCACAGTGATGTGCAGCCCTAGGTCGTCAATGCGGTCGTATTGCACCGCATTCATCATTTTCACCTTCTTGCTTTTTAGCGCACTGCGATGAATCCAACCCGTTGTTTTGCCCAAACCATCGCCAACCTTGGTCTCTTTGCGCTGCAATAAGTAAATCTCACGAGGTGATGGTTCTGGATGCGCTACAACGCCTTCAATGCCTCCTGTGGCTTCGTTAGTTTCATCAATACCCCATTCTTTAAGAAATGCAGCAAGGTTCTGCGAAGTGCTTGGTCCGCTGTGGCTTAGAAACTCTGCTGTGTCAAAGCCTATTCCTCCTGCTCCAATAATAGCCACACGCTTACCTACGTGCTTCTTATCGCGCAACACATCCAAATAGCCCATCACCTTAGGGTGGTCTATCCCAGGAATCTTCGGAGTATTGGGCGTTATTCCCGTGGCTAGAATTACTTCATCAAACCCAGCTAGGGTTTCTTCGTTCGCCCAAGTATTCAATTTCAACTCCACACCCGTCACTTGCAACTGCTTGTTGAAATAGCGAATGGTTTCGTAAAACTCTTCCTTTCCCGGTATCTGTTTGGCAATGTTAAACTGACCACCAATTTCGCCCGATGCTTCAAAAAGCGTCACGCTGTGTCCGCGTTGGGCAGCAACGGTAGCCGCAGCCAATCCTGCTGGACCTGCGCCAACCACTGCAATACGTTTCCTTTTTGTGGTAGGTAGATAATTCAACTCCGTTTCGTGGCAAGCCCGTGGGTTTACCAAGCAACTGGTCAGTTTGCGTTGAAAAATATGGTCCAAACACGCTTGGTTGCACCCAATGCAAGTATTTATCTCGTCCTCTCTGCCCTGCTCTGCCTTGTTCACCAATTCGGGGTCGGCAAGAAAAGGCCGCGCCATGCTTACCATATCGGCATGACCATCGGCCAATATTTGCTCGGCCACATGCGGCATATTGATGCGGTTGGTAGTGATAAGCGGAATGCTCACCTCGCCTTTCATCCTCTTCGTTACCCACGAAAACGCACCGCGAGGTACCATAGTAGCAATGGTAGGAATGCGTGCCTCGTGCCAACCAATTCCTGTATTGATAATGGTTACACCCGCTTTTTCGAGTTCTTTGGCCAACTGCACCACTTCTTGCCATGTGCTGCCGCCTTCCACCAAATCCATCATACTCAATCGGAAAATGATGATAAACTCGAGCCCCACGGCTTCGCGCACTGCTCGCACCACTTCGAGCGCAAAACGAATTCGGTTTTCATAGCTTCCGCCATATTCATCGGTGCGAAAGTTGGTGCGCTTGGCAATAAACTGATTGATGAGGTAGCCCTCTGAACCCATAATTTCGACACCATCGTAGTTGGCATATTGCGCTAGTTTGGCTGCACGGGCAAAATGGGATATAGTACGATTGATACCACGCTTGCTCAATGCCCAAGGCTTGAAGGGGCTGATGGGCGACTTTACCGCGCTTGGTGCCACACAAAATGGATGGTAGCCGTAGCGCCCGGTGTGCAATATCTGCATGGCAATTTTACCTCCGTGTTTGTGCACGGCTTCGGTAACCACTTTATGTTTTTCGGCTGCACTTTTAGAGGTTAGCCGCGTGGCAAAAGGCCCCGTCCACCCCGATACATCAGGAGCAATTCCTCCCGTAACGATTAGACCAACACCTCCAGCAGCACGCTCGCCAAAATAGGCGGCCATCTTATCGTAGCCTCCTTTTTCTTCTTCAAGCCCAGTGTGCATCGAGCCCATAAGTGTGCGATTACGCAAAGTGGTAAAACCAAGGTCGAGGGGAGCAAAAAGGTGCGGGTATTTCGGATGAGCCATGTGGGTAGGGTTTCAATTGGGAATGCGTCAAATGTCCTGAATGAAATTGATTTGAACGAAGAATTTTACATCCCAAAAAACATTCTGAAAGGAGGTGTGTTTGGTATCGCAAGTCACAGAAACTCGACTCATCTCCTTCCTAATTTCGCAACTCGAAACATAAACTGTACATCATGATTAAAATTTGGATTCCATTAGCCCTGCTCGCCTCTGTTTTAGTTGGTTGTGGACAAAGCCCTGAAGAACTAGAACAAGCCCGTTTAGCGCAAGAAAAAGCCGAAAGCGATAAGCTAGAATTGGAAGTGGGCGACATGGCTCGTGGTATGTTTAAACCCCTAAGCGCATCTGCCGACAACCCAGAAAACACCCTTACACCAGAGAAAATAAAACTGGGCAAGGTGCTTTACTTCGATAAACGCCTCTCGTTTGATGGCACTCAAAGCTGCAACACCTGCCACAACCTCGCTACATTCGGAGTAGACAACTTGGCTACATCACCTGGAGATGCTGGAAAAAATGGCGACCGCAATTCGCCCACTTCGTTCAACGCTGCTTTGCATTTCGCGCAATTTTGGGACGGAAGAGCCAAGGACGTAGAAGAGCAAGCGGGAATGCCCATTCTGAATCCAGTAGAAATGGCCATGCCTAGTGAGGTGTTTCTCATGAAACGGTTGGCCGACATCGACCTCTACAAAAAACTATTTGCATCTGCATTCCCGGATGAAAAGGCTCCCATCACCTACAAGAATCTATCGAAAGCTATTGGTGCTTTTGAGCGCACATTGCTTACGCCATCTAAATGGGATAGCTACTTGGGTGGTCAGGCCGATGCGCTTTCATTGGAAGAAAAGAAAGGCTTGCAAACTTTCATCAATGTGGGTTGCACCTCGTGCCATGGTGGCGAGTTATTAGGTGGTAATATGTTTCAGAAGTTTGGCGTACACCACGATTATTGGGAATATACCAAGAGCACCAAGATAGATGAAGGCCGTTTTGCAGTAACGAAAAATGAGGCTGACAAATACATGTTCAAAGTACCATCGCTACGCAATGTGACCAAAACAGCGCCTTATTTCCATGATGGAAGCGTTGCCGAATTGCCCGCAGCCATTAAGATTATAGCCAAAGTGAACCTAAACAAAGATTTGACGGATGCTGAAATAAACAGCATTGCAGCATTTCTTGAAACGCTCACAGGCGAACTTCCTGAAGAAACTACCCAAGAGCCTTTGGAGCTGATTTAACCCTAGCAGCCCCTAAAAAGGACGTTTTATTTCTTCCCCTTACGGCTTGCTAGAGCATCGTGCTCTACTTTGCCAAACTTCTTGAGGTGCTTTTTGGCCTGACGATTGGCGATGTCTATCCCAATGGCAAGTACCATTTTGCGACCAAGACTAAACCGTTCAGGGTGTTTTTTGCCCCTGCGAAAGTTGTCGAAGAAGAACTTGGAATGAAGTATGGCAAATGGTGCGCATGGGTTGTGCGACAAATGTTTCCCAAATATGCGTTTGTGAACGTTCTCATTGTCCTTTGACAATGCGGCATGCGCCACCTCCGTGTTGTGATACATCACTTCATCGTCACCATAGCACGCGCAAATTTGCATAGGTGCTTTTGGTTTCCAATCTGTTAAACAGTTCTCTCTAAGCTTACAGGTAAACGGAAATGAAGTGTCGCATTCGAAGGTTTCCACGATGTGGTCTTCCAACATGTGACTCGGAATTTTGGGCAACATGGCGTTGACATCCCCAAAATCGGTGATGCGCGGCTGTGCAAATACCTCACGCATTTTAGAGCGATAGGGCTCTTTGAAAACTTCGTACACATCGCCCGGCCATAGGTTGTAGGCATACTGATAGGACAATATCAAGTAGGGCAAATAATGGGGTTGGGTGTAATGCCGAAACATGCTTTTCGATTGCTCGCCTGTCATATCGTAGGCACCAGACATGGGCGATGATGCCGTTAGTGTAATCTCGGGGAATGAACCTGATTCAAGCTCTTTGTGCGTAGCCATAGATGCGTGCCCGCCCTGAGAATAACCTGTGAGAAACAACTGGCCCGATGTGCTTTTACCAATCTTCGCACACAGTTCGCGGGTGGCTTTAATCATATAAATAGTGGCCATGGCCTCGGTCCACGCATCTTGATAAACGTGTTCTTTTTCGCCTCCGGCAAATCCGTAATAGAAAGGAAAGATGGCGATGTAGTTATCCACCGCGTGCATCATAGTTACTACCTGTTCCAAATCTTGAACACCATACGATTGATTGAGGCTGATGCGCGTGCCATGGCAATAGACCATTTCGGCCGAAGGCCCAGCATTGCGCGGCACATACACCACACCTTTGGCCATGATGTAGGTGCTGTCCAACCAAAGGCCTTTGTAGGTCACTTCATACATATCAACCGCATTGCGCACCGGAACTACCATTTGAGGAATGGCGCTGCTTTTCCAAAATCGATCCAACGAATCTTTGCTGTAGGAATACTTCAATTCGTAGCTTATCAAATAATTTTCTGGTGGAGTGTGTTTGGCTTGCACGGTGGCGCTTATGGAAATGAAAGCAAGCAAAATCGCGGTCAGAAACGAAGTTTTCATAGGTGTTGAATCACGAATAAGATGAAAGTGTATGGTGGGTTCGCGTTGGGCTAAGATAAGGGTTGGCGGTTGGAGTATGTATTTTTGAGTTTCAATGATAAATAACTGATTTTCAGACGAAAAGGCCCGTTACCAGACGTGGGAATTGCCCTTGCACTTGTGCAAGCCCTGTTACCAGACGTGGGAATTGCCCTTGCACTTCTACAAGGCCTGTTACCAGACGTGGGAATTGCCCTTGCACTTCTACAAGGCCTGTTACCAGACGTGGGAATTGCCCTTGCACTTCTACAAGGCATGTTACCAGACTTAGGAATTGCCCTTGCACCTCTACAAGGCATGTTACCAGACGTGGGAATTGCCCTTGCACTTCTGCAAGGCTTGGTACCAGACGTAGGAATACCCCCTTCAGTTCTGATAGGTTGGTTACCAGATGAGCTTTTTAGGCAATCAACAAAAGAATTTACAACCCTATTTGGGTGTTGGCCCATAGCAAGGCGAGATCCAACTGTTGAATCGGTGTAAGGTGCGAGTTGTCCAACACCAAAGCATCTGCGGCTTGAACCAAGGGATCTTCGGCACGGTGGGTATCTTCAAAATCGCGCTCGGCTAAGTTGGCTTTAATCTCTTCGAGCGATACTTGCTTGCCTTTTGCTGCCAACTCATCAAACCTGCGATGGGCTCTGATGTCGGGGTCGGCTGTCATAAAAATCTTCAATTCAGCATGAGGAAACACCGCTGTGCCAATGTCGCGGCCATCCATTACCACGCCTCCCGCCATGCCCATGTGCTGTTGCATGGTGCGCAATTTGGCCCGCACTTCTTTTATTACGCTCACATGGCTCACCACGGCAGACACCTGCATGGAGCGAATTTCATCTTCTACATTTTCGCCATTCAGATACACATCGGCTTGCTTCGTTGTGGCATTTGGGCGAAACTCCACAGAAATTTGAGGCAAGGCTGCAACCAATGCATTAGTGTTTACGCGATGTTCGTCTACCCAATCATTTCGCAAAGCGAAGAGCGCCACAGCTCTATACATGGCACCACTATCTACATAAGCATAGCCCAATTTTGCTGCCATTGCCTTGGCCATGGTGCTTTTTCCGCACGAAGAAAAGCCGTCTATAGCAATGGTAATGGCACCCTTACTCATTAGTAGCAGCAGGGGCTTCGGCCTTTTTCTCCTTCTTAGATTTCTCGGCTTTAGGTGCGCGCACCACTTTAATGTGTTCTCCCAAATTGGTACTGATAGAGATCTGATTTGTGCCGCCTGCTAAGTGATAGGTAGCCCGACCGTAGCTAATGGTAAACCGATTTATTTTAACACCAACTCCCCAAGAAAACCCTGCGGTGGCAGGTTTTGCGCTCACTTTCAGTTCTTGCCTGCGACCATAATTGTAGCCCATACGCACCATAATGCGCTTGGCAATAGTGAGCTCTGCACTAAAAATAAGGTGGCGCATGATGGCATCGCCAATGTCTGTTTTGTATTCATTCACTTCGCCCGTTAGCGGGTCGATGGCTGGTGGTGAGTTGGTTGGGTCTTGATAAGTAAGGTCAGGTTTCTGCAAATCACGAATAATCATGGTCATGCGCAACGGCACGTATTTCAATTTTTTGCTGATGCCAATATCAAGGCCTATGGGCAATGGCTCATAGTTTCCAGACACATACGGATCGAACTGCGAACCTAGGTTTCGCGCTACTAAGCTCACCGTCCAATCTGTTTTTGGGTGATGAAACATTGCCGCCAAATCCACTGCCATGCCAAACGAGCCATAGTCGGCATACTGCGAATAGATGGCCTTCAAATTGGCTCCGGTAGAGAAGAATTTGCCGAAAGGCTTGGCCCATGTCACATGAAACACGCCATCGTTTGCAGCAAAACTTCCTTGCACATTCCCTAGTTCGTCAGCCTTAGTAAACGAACCATAGTTGATGTGTTTTAAACCAAATGCCAAGTTCCCCACCTTCTTAAACGTGCGGGCATACCCCACATAACCATAATTGATGTCTGCGTAATAGTTGGTGAAATCGGTCACCAAATAGTTGTGCATCGAACTATCGAGAATAGCCGGATTGAGATACACCAAATCCAAATCGCCATCTTTAATGGCTATCTGGCTGCCTCCCATAGCTGCGTTTCGAGCAGATGTGGTAAGATTTAGAAAGCTGTAGGTGCCGCTACCGCCAAGCTGGGCGAAGGTTTGCGGTGCGATTACTAAAGAAAAAGCCAGAAGTAAGAGGTATCTCATGTGCATGCCGTGGACAAAGAAAAGAATTAAGATGCGGTGGATAACGTGAAAAAACGGAACTTATTGGATGCCGACATTAAATTTCCAGCAAACGCATCGTTATTTCTTCAGAAAAGGCCAAATCCACTGGCTTTGAAGCGAAAATACCATACACAGCCGATCCGCTTCCCGTCATAGATGCATAGACAGCACCTTGGGCATACATTGCTGCTTTCAACGCTGCCAATTCTGGATATCTCAGAAACAAACTATTCTCAAAATCATTCTTGAGTAGCGATTTCCATTGCGCTACGGGAAGAGCTACGATTTCTTCAACAGACAATTCGGGAACCGCTGGCCGCACACCTGCATACGCTTCTGCCGTGCTGATATGAATATTGGGATAGGCTACGGCCACATGATATCCAGCCAAGTTCACCGAGGTTTCCACCATCACTTCTCCCCTACCCGAAACCAATTTCGGGGTATTGGCAACGAAAAAAGGACAATCACTGCCCAACTGTGCTGCCAAGTTTTCCAATTGTACGGTGGTGTGGCTCAATTGAAAAAGCTTGTTGAGTACGTTCAATGCAAAAGCCGCATCGGCACTACCGCCACCCAATCCTGCCCCAATGGGAATCATCTTGTGCAAGTGCATTTTAATCGCAGGCAGCTCGTGAAGTTGATGCAGCAATCCATAGGTTCGTTCGCACAAATTGGGCTTGCCATCGCTAGGCACTGGTATTCCCGAACTTGTAAAAGATACCAAACCAGATGGGGAAGATTCATCCAGCACCACTTCCAATATATCCTTCCAAGG
>Ga0247843_1007350_pt1 | contig 13644 bp, 14 predicted proteins | sample LaCruzMarch2017__FD_192420 | JGI IMG/M metagenome (GOLD analysis project Ga0247843, IMG submission 192420) | Freshwater microbial communities from meromictic Lake La Cruz, Castile-La Mancha, Spain - LaCruzMarch2017_8m | ecosystem: Environmental > Aquatic > Freshwater > Lake | place: Spain...
ATACAAATAAAAAAATGGAAGAAAAAAACCTCGAAAGTTTTCACTTCCGAGGTTTAATTTAATGTAATTTTACAATCTAACCCGTATCAACTTTTTTCAGGACTAGACACCAAGATCTTAGTTTATCTCTGTATCTAGCTTGTGTTGCAGTAAAATTACCTCCAATAATATTACCAGACACTTCTAAATAGGGAATTTTTTCGGTTAAAGTTAACCATTGGTAACTGCGAACATAGTTTGGAAAACCAAATTTATTGAATGGAGCAGGCAGTGCGCTTATCTTTATGGTGTCAATTGAATATTGTGTGGTAACTACTCTTAAACATGCTTCTGTGCCATAAGGTGTCGTAATCGTTCCCCAGCCATCTACATCAGTAATACGGTAACCATGTTTTTTATAGGTAAAAGGAATAGCACTAAAACTAGGTGTAGAAAAATTAAACGTACTTGAATCATGGTCCAAATAGTTTAAAGGAAAAAAATACAATTCATCATCGTTATTACCTTGAGCAGTTGTGCCTATTGGAATACCCGATAAAGTTAAGCCTAATCCTTCTGCATTAAAAGAAGTTGTTCCATTTTTTTTATAGAAACTGTAAATGTTTGTAATTGAAATGGGTATAGTTATACCTGGAAATGAAGGTATTGGAACGGTATCCAATGTTTTTTCGCCATATTTTGGCGGGAAGAAATAAAACGCATAAGGAGTTGCACTTGAAGGCTGAAAAAAGCGCATTCCCTGTCCTGTAGAATCCAATGTGCTAAAATCCCAATTATGATTAGCCCCTGTTGTGGTATAATCGCCAACACTACTTAAACTAGCGTTGCTATAACGCCCAGTATCGCCGCTAACAGGCATATTAACGGATGTAATGCTAATTTGTGATTTTAAAGCTAGGCTTATAATGCCGAGAGTAAAAAAAAGTAAATGTTTAATCATGTTGCATTTTTATTATATATAAATATACAAATTTATTATTACCAACTACCACCTGAGCCTCCTCCTCCTCCAGAGCCGCCTCCGAATCCGCCAAAAGAAGAACCGCCACCGCCACCACTAAATCCACCAAAGGATGAACCGCCACCGTAATAGGTCATTCCGCCACCTCTGCCGCCGCCATTTTTAAACATAAGAATGATAAAAATCACAAGGAAAATGATGAATAAAATGGGGTGATTTTTAATAAAACCTATTAATCCGTTGGATTTAGGCTGTGTTTTTTCATTGTATTCGCCTTTGGCTGCTTGCATTAAGGCTTGGCAGCCAGCCTCTAAACCTTCGTAAAATTGTTGTTCCTTAAAATAAGGAACTATTTGGTTTTCGCGAATATGCTTGGTTTGCAAATCGGTAATAGCACCTTCTAAACCATAACCAACAGATATAAATAATTTACGTTCTCCAGATCCACCAGTAGGTTTAACTAATATAACCACTCCATTGTTTTTTCCTTTTTGTCCAACGCCCCAACTATTTAAAATACCTACTGCAAAAGAAGCCTCATCTAAGCCATTTAAATCGTCAACAATAACAACACAAATTTGATTAGAGGTTTCTAAACTAAAATCTTGTAATTGTCGTTCAAGTTGCTCAAATTGCTGAGAAGAAATGAAACTTGGAAATTCTTTGGATAAATTATTATATAAACGTTCTGGATTGGGACGTTCTGGAATTTGCGCCAAACAAGGCTTCACAAACAGTGAAATAAAAGTGATTATCCAAAAAAGAGCTTTCAATTAGTAAGAAATAGTATTAGAAAGTTCGTTTTTATCATCTGTCTCAATGGGGAAGTATAATTTTAATTTTTCCCCACATAATTCTACTGCCTTTTCTATACCTGAAACATAATCGTTTTGTTTAAAATAACTGATAGCGCAATCGGTAATACTTTTCCAAAATTCATCATTCACTTTTTGATGAATACCTTCGTCTCCCCAAACGGCAAAAGATTTTGAGTTGATTGCTAAATAAAACAAAATACCATTGCGGTCTTTTGTTTGTTGCATATTTAGCTTTCCAAAATGTTTTTTACATTCTTCTAAAGCAACTGTTTTACAGGCTTTTTCAATATGCACTCTAATTTCTCCAGAGGTTTGTAATTCTGCTGATTGAATAGCATTTATTAAACGCGTTTCATCGGTTTTTGATATGAGTCTTTTTTTAAATAACACCGGTTATTTTGTTTCAAAATCAACTTTTGGCGCAACTTCAGAACCAGCAGTTTCTTTAAAGGCTTCTTTTTTAGCAAATACTTCCTTATTTAAAAACATACTATTAAAAAATCCTCTAATGTGCGAGTTGTATTCTTTTACTGCGCCATTATAATTTTGTCGGGCCACCGAAATTCTATTTTCTGTTCCTTCTAACTGAGTTTGCAAGTCGCTAAAGTTTTGTGTTGAACGAATTTGCGGATAGGCTTCAAAAGCCAAATTAATGGCTGTGTTTATTTTTTTACCCATTAAATCCATGTCTTCAGGTGTTTTAGCATTTACAATTCCTGCTCTTGCTTCTGTTACTTGAGTTAAAATTCCTTTTTCGTTTGCTGCAGCACCTTTAACAGTAGCAACTAATTGAGGAATTAAATCTGCTCGGCGCTGATATGTAACCCCTACATCTCCCCATTTCTCAGTTACATTTTCTTGTAACTCAATAGCTGTATTATAAGAGCTTCTGTAAATCATAAACACAATTAATACTAACCCAACAATCGCTGCTAAAACAATATATCCTTTTTTCATTTTTATTTATGTTTGAAGTACAAATCTACACTTATTTTAGCCAGAATTAATCCAAAATAGGTTAAAAACACTTAAACTAATTAATGATATTTATTATCCAAAACTAAAATAATAAACCAATTCTGTCGTTTAATGGATGAAATTAGTGAGTTGAATATAAAATTATTTACTTTTAAACTTATTCCGTTTGAAATATAAACATACATATTTACTAGTAGTAATGCTTTTGGCAAATTTTCCATTAGCTGCCCAAAATATTTATAATTTTAAAATAATAAATACAGATAGTGCTTCTGTTTTTAAAAAGATTAGCTACAAAAAACAGTTTTCGGACAAGGCTTTTATCGAAAAAGAAGCTAATAAAATATATATTTCTTTAATTGATGCGGGATACATTTCGGCAAGTGTGGATAGTATCACAAGGGATTCTTTAAGCTATAAAGCATATATCAGTGCTGGCAAAAAATATAAATGGGTAAACTTATATTATTCTAAAAAGGACCAAGCCATCGTTAGTAAACTAGGATACAACGAACGTTTTTTTGCAAAGCGTCCTTTTAAATTTTCGGAACTATCAAAGTTTATGGAAAAAATTATTATCTATTACGAAAACAATGGTTATCCTTTTGCTTCGGCTAAATTAGATAGTTTGCAATTCGAAAATTCAAACGTTGCCGCAAAATTAAGTATCGAAAAAAATGTATTTATAAAATTGGATAGTTTAATAACCGAAGGCACAGGGAAAATTAGTCAGAAATTTTTGCTGAGGTACTTAGGTATTAAAAATGGAATGCCCTATAATACAGAAATTTTTATGGGCGTCTCAAAAAAAATAAAGCAGTTGCCATTTATTACAGAAAAAAAATCGCCCATTATTCAATTAACTGATAAACAAAATAAATTGTTTTTGTTTTTAGAGAAAAAAAATGCCTCGCAGTTTGATGGTATTGTTGGGATTTTGCCCGACGATAAAGGTAAAACAGTGTTTACAGGAGATTTAAAAATTAAGTTAGTTAGCACTATTTTTAAAAGCGGCGAAACGGTGGATATTCAGTGGCGCAGATTACAAACACAAACACAAGATTTAAAAGCTAATTTAATTTATCCTTACATTGGAGGCTTGCCAATTGGCGTAGACTATAACATCAAAATTTACAAAAAAGATACCACCTTTTTAGATGTGAATAATGCTATAGGACTAAACTATTATTTTAATGGATTGAATTATGTAAAAGTGTTTTACAAACAGCGCAATGCCAATTTAATTTCAACGGCAGGTTTAGCAAATATTACAGTATTGCCAGAGTATGCCGACGTTATTACAAAAGCTTATGGTTTGGGTTTATTCATTGAAAAATTTGATTATAGATTTAACCCTCGAAAAGGGGTTGGAGTTAATATTCAAGGCTCGGTGGGGAGCCGACAGATCAAGAAAAACCCAAAAGTAAATGATGTGGCTTATTCTACATTAGCTTTAAAAACATCGCAATACCAAGTAGAGGGAACACTTGTTGGCTATATTAATTTAGTTAAAAATCATGTGGTTAAATTATCTTCTCAATTTGGAAGTGTATTTGGTAATACCATTTATAAAAACGAGTTATTTAGAATTGGAGGCTTAAGAACGTTAAGAGGATTTGATGAAGAAAGTATTTTTGCTTCATCTTATGTGATACCAACGATTGAGTATCGCTTTTTATTTGAAAAAAACTCTAATTTATTTGTGTTTTACGAGGGGGCTTGGTATCAAAATCATAGTGTGAATAGTAAAATTGACGACACGCCCATGAGTGTTGGCGCGGGCATTAATTTTGAAACCAAAGCGGGCATTTTTAATTTAAGTTATGCTATTGGAAAGCAACAAGGCAATGGCTTTGATTTGCGAATAGGAAAAATACACGCGGGTTTAACGGCATTGTTTTAGTGTCTAGTTTTGTTATATCAAACTTTGTAATGCTAATTTCAAAAAGTAATTTATTATTTTAGTATATGATAAATTTTAAATCCATACCTTTTTTAAAAATCTTACTGCCTTATTTAGTTGGGATTATAGCTTTTTTTTATTTTGGTTTGTTTCAAAAACTACATGTGTTTTTTTTAAGCGCATTAACTTTATGGTTATTAGCTTTTATCGTTCAAAAATTTTATACTCCAAGAGAGCACTTTAAAAAAGGAATTTACATCCTTCTTACAAATATTTTATTGTTTTTATTAGCATTTGAAGCTTGTTATTTATACAATGATAAAAATAATAGCAATCATTATTCGCATCATGTATCTTATCAACCACAATCTTTTATTGCAACAATAACAGATATTCCGGTAACATCCGAAAAATTTATTAAAATCCCAGTTCAAATTAATTGTATCGAAGAAAATAAGCAATGGCATTATTCAGAAGGGAATTCGATTGTTTATTTGAGAAATGATTCTAGTGTAAAATTTAACCTAGGGAATACACTTTTATTGAACACAACGTTTAGCCATGTAAATGAACCTAAAAATCCTAATGAATTTGATTATAAAGCTTTTTTAGAAAATAGAAACACATTTCATGTGGTTTACGCAACAATCAATAATGCACATGTTTTTTCTAAACTCAATAATAAATATAGCATTACTAACATTGGGGTTCAAATTAAATCGCATTTAATTTCTGTTCTCCGCAATAGTAATTTATCTCAAGATGCTTTTTCTATATGTTCGGCTTTATTAGTTGGTTACGATGATGAAATTGACAGTGAGGTGATGCAAAGTTTTTCTCATTCAGGCACTTTACATATTTTATCTGTTTCCGGAATGCATACAGGTGTGCTTTATGCTATTTTAATTTATATATTTTCTTTATTCGATAAGTATGATCGATATAAGAAAACGAAATTTGTTTTTGTATTAAGTTTATTGTGTTTGTTTGTCGTCGTTACAGGTTTATCGCCCTCGGTTTTAAGAGCGGCTTTAATGTTAGGCTTAATATTATTTGGAAAAACATTTTATAAACAGGGAAACGCCTATAATACGTTATTGTTTTCTGCTTTTTTATTATTGCTTATTAATCCTTATTTAGTAAAAGATGTTGGTTTTTTATTGAGCTATTGTGCTGTAGGTGGCATTATGTATTTGTATCCTATATTAGCTAAGCTTTATGTTTTTCAAAATAAAATAATTCAGTGGCTTTGGACCAGCGTTTTAATTTCGGTTGCGGCCACTATATTCACATTACCGGTTTCATTGTATTTCTTTCATCAATTTCCTATTTGGTTTGTGCTTTCTAATTTATTAATTATCCCTATTAGTATGCTATTGATGCTTGGAGCTGCCTTGTTTTTAATTCTTTATAAAATTGCATTTCTTAATCAACTATTAGTTTGTCTCATTAATGGAACTACATCTTTAATGCTATGGTTAGCTCAATTAACCGATAATCCACAATACGGCTTTGTTGATTTTATTCCTTTTACAAAAACTGACATATTGTTTTTGTCTTTAGTAATTGCATTAAGTTTATTAATTATTGCAAGTAAACAGTATAAGCATGTATTGATATTGTGTAGCATTATAATTACTTGGTTGTTGGTTTCAATTTTTGATACATTTCAGCAAAAACAAGAAAAGGAGTTTGTGGTTTTTCATGTTAAACAAAAAACCGTTTTTGCATTGCGACTAGGCCAAACTATTTACGCTCATTTTGATGACATTAGTTCCAAAGAGTTTCAACGATATGTGAAGCCATATTTGTTAACCATTTCTAATTTAAAGATAGTAGATACTAAATCCAATGTTTTACAGGTGGATTCTACTTATATTGTAAATAACCATCAAAACGGGTCTTTATCAAAAACACTAACTGCAAAGTATATTTTGATAAGTAAGGATACGCCATTAGAACTCACAACTAATTATAAAAGTAAACCCATGGTTATTGCCGATTGCAGTAACAGTTATAAATTTGTAAAGCAATTAAAAAAGCAATGTGCTTTATTAGAAATACCTTTTTATTGGGTAAAAGAAAACGGAGCTATACAAATAACATTATAGAATATGAAATAGCCATGGTTTGTCTAAACACAATCACAAATGATTAATCCCGATTGCTATCGGGAGGCTATACCATATGACAATTAAAAAAAATAAATATTTACATATGAAACTAAGAATAGGAGATAAGGTTCGTTTTTTGAATGAAGTGGGAGAAGGAGTTATTACAAGATTTAAAGATAAAGAAACGGTTTTTGTAGAAATGCAAGATGGCTTTGAAATCCCTTATTTGTGCAAGCATTTAGTGCCAATACACACCGAATTGATTTTAAATCCAGAAGTAGAAAACATGGAGATGGAATTAGAAACCATTTTATCTGATTCAATTTATTTTATTATTGAGCCAGATCATGATATGCCCGCTCTGGTGAGCGATTATAAATTTTACTTATTTAATTCATCTTCTTATAACGTGATGTTTTCTTATTCAGTCAAAGATGACGAGTATTTTCAAACATTGAAACACGGAGAGTTAGGCGCGTACCAAAAAATATTTTTGAAACAGGTTAAGAAAAATTTCTTTAAGGAATATGCTTATCATAAAATAGAATGTTTGTTTTATAAAAACATGCACTATAAATCACAAATTCCATTAGCTGAGATTTTATACATCAATGATAAAATCATGTCGCAGTCAACCTTAATTCAGCATAACGAATTTAAGTTTCCGGTGTATGCTTATATTTTAAAAGAGAACTTTTTAGATAAAGAAATTGTTGAGAAATCGATTACGATGGAAGACATGACTCGATTAAAAGCCATTAAGGAATTTAAACAACCACAAAAAACATCTGTTGCTAAGCAAAAAATAAAAGACCTTACTCGCGAAATAGATTTGCATATTGAAGAGTTAGTTGACTCGTATAAAAATTTAACTAATTACGAGATCATGTCTATTCAGCTCGAACGTTTTGAGAAGGAATTACAATATTGCATAAGTAATGGCATCAAAAAACTGATTGTTATTCACGGTGTTGGAAACGGAAAACTTAAACAAGAAATTACTTTAATTTTAAAAACCATAGATGATATTGAATATTATGACGCCTCCTACAAAGACTATGGCTATGGGGCTACCGAAGTGAGAATATATTAATATAAAAAAGAGTCTGTCTCAAAAGTAATTTTGTTAGTTTTTAATCGAATATAAAGCCCGCTAATCTTCTTAAACTGCGGGCTTTGTCTATTTTGTCAGCATGTTTTTGAGACTTTTGAGACAACCTCTTTCATTACCGGAATTTTAATTACTTAATCACCCCTAACTCTTTTCCTACTTTTTCAAAAGCCTTTATCGCCTTATCAAGATGATCTTGATTATGGGCAGCACTCAGCTGAACACGAATGCGTGCTTTGTCTTTTGGTACTACCGGGAAGAAGAATCCTATAACATAAATACCTTCGTCAAGTAATTTTGCAGCAAATGTTTGTGCTAATTTAGCATCGTATAGCATCACTGGTACAATGGCACTATCACCATCTTTAATTTCCAAGCCAATAGCTTTCATTCCATTCTTAAAATAGTTTACGTTCCATTCTAATTTATCGCGTAAATCAGTTGAGGAACTTAAAATATCAAATACTGCTAAACTTGCACCAACTATGCTTGGAGCCAAAGAATTACTAAATAAGTATGGACGAGAACGTTGACGTAATAATTCAATAATTTCTTTCCTACCAGAGGTAAACCCACCCATAGCGCCTCCTAGGGCTTTTCCTAATGTGCCAGTAATGATATCTACTCGTCCTATAACATTTTTTGCCTCAATAGTTCCTCTTCCTGTTTTACCAATAAAGCCACTTGCATGACATTCATCTACCATTACCAAGGCATTATATTTATCTGCTAAATCACAGATTTTATCTAATGGTGCTACAAAGCCGTCCATACTAAACACGCCATCTGTTACAATGATACGGTAACGTTGAGCTTGTGCTTTTATTAATTGTTCTTCTAAATCTGCCATGTCGCAGTTTTTGTAGCGGTAACGTTGAGCTTTACATAAACGTACACCATCAATAATCGAAGCGTGGTTTAGTTCATCCGAAATAATGGCGTCTTGTTCATCAAATAGAGGTTCAAATACTCCACCATTTGCATCAAAAGCTGCAGCGTACAATATGGTATCTTCTGTACCAAGAAAACTTGCAATTTTTGATTCAAGTTCTTTATGAATGTCTTGAGTGCCGCAAATAAATCGAACGCTGCTCATTCCGAATCCATGAGTATCCAGAGCGTTTTTGGCGCCTTCAATTACTTTTGGATGAGAAGATAAGCCCAGGTAATTATTTGCACAAAAAATAATAACATCCTTGTTATTTACTTTCACCACGGCATCCATTGGGGTAGTAATAACACGTTCTTTTTTGAACAAACCATTTTGTTCTATTTCATTTAATTGACTTTGTAAATGCTCTTGAAATTTTCCGTACATAATGCTAGATTTTGAGATACAAATTAAAGAATATTCACTGATTTTATAGATTTTTTGACCTTAAATATTCGATAAATTGTAAAATTTCGTATATTTGACCTCCTAAACGCGCACGTGGCGTAATTGGTAGCCGCGCCAGACTTAGGATCTGGTCCGTGAGGGTGGGGGTTCGAGTCCCTTCGTGCGTACTTTTAAAGGCTTCCCGGCACCTCGGGAAGCTTTTTTGATTTTAATCACAAAATCAAATTAACGTCTAGCAGTTGCTACATACCTTTTATCGCCTGCCTAATAGAAATTTACAATATGATTGGGGAATTAGTTTTAACACAACAATTATCAGAATTAAATAATACCAATAATACTAATTAATTAGCCAATGGTTTATGCCACGCGAAAGCGATTGGCAAAAGCAAATTACTATATGCACAAAAAATTGTAAAACAGTAATTTTGTAATCTATTTCACAAAAAAACCCTGATTAGAAAATTCTAAGCAGGATTTTCATTTTATATAACTTAAACCGACTAATCAAAAAAATCAGAGTGTGAACTTAAAAAGTGTGATGTAATTATGCAGATATTCTTAATTAAAAAATAACTCTATTATTTACTGGAGGTTCCCCATTATTTTTCTCACTCGCACATCTTCAAGATTATAAGCTTGTTTTACATATCGATATGTTTCGTCACATTTCCATCGTGTTAGATAATTATCGAGTATTTTATAGCAGTTATTAGCATTGTATAATGATAGTTGTTGATTGGTAATTAGCACCATTGGGTTTTCTCCAAAACCTTTTACTACCAAAGCAATAAAAGTTTCTTTAATGCCATTGATTTGTATTTTTTCTGCGCCATATTCAATAGCAACTTCTTTCACTTTTTTACTATCGTCGTAGCTTATAATCTTTGCTCAATGAGGCGTTTCAATGTTTTTTGTAAACTGTAGCATGGTCAGAAACTCTTTTTATAAATAATAAGCCTGTTATATTTTAAACGGGTTACAAAGGTTTTTTCATTATCAATAAACTTTTTTATAATGTTGTTGTCATCGCCCTCTCTATCAATTGCCCATATATCTAAATTACCAAGGTATTTAGTAAGTGTTTCAATGGCTTTAAAAATTTCACTTTGTTTACATTGATAGTTCTCCTCTTCACTACTCCACAAATGATTGTAACAAGGAACAACTTTAGTATGCTCTGTATTTGCTATAACTATTTGGCAAAGATGATAACCTCTTGCTCCTTTTTGATGGCTATCATCCTAGATACCACACAGGTGTTCCATTTCTTTAGCGTAAGGTTTACATATATCTCGAGGGTCTATAGCGATTACATCTTCATTATTTAATTTGCCTAATGATAAAGAACACAACTCGTTATTAATAGGTTCACTCAAATCAAAATTCATGAGGTTCCGACTTAACCTGTTTTCTGTTTTTATAAGGGCAATATCTTTGTAAAGGGCTCTTGATATTTCACTCAACTTTATATTCTTAGCTTTTTGTATACCATATCATACATAAATCCCTTGCAGGGCTCGGATAAATCTTTATTTCGTGCTTTTGCACTTCATAGGTGATTTATTTCACTCTTATATCATGGCTTTATGAAATATTTAAATTATTTTTGGGAAACTCCGGTAAATAGGTGTATTAAAAAATAATTTGTAAATTGGTAGCCCAAAAGAGAGAATTTATATAAATTAAAAACTTTATGATAAATAGTATCCTTCTTTCAATTACAATATTTGTCAGTTTTTCGTTGATTTATATTCAAAAAACTGATATGTTTTTTGAACTTTCAATTTTATCAAGCGCAATTCTTATCATTAGAATTTTCCTTAGTTCAGATAAAGCTTTTTGTTTTTTAGTTTTTTCTTCAGCATTGGCATCAAAAATGTTACAAAATACGGCAGAATTACTATCGCTCTCAAAAAATCGTCAAAATCAGATAATATATAATTTTTAATAATTCAAAATCATGAATAAACCCTTATCCATAATTTTTTTAATGTTTTTTGTTTTTTCAATAAATGCAAAAAACATCAGCCAACTACCATCTAAAGGTGAGCACATAGAGAATCAGAAAATCGCATTTGGCGAAACGTTCTCGTATAAGTTAGATGATAATACTTCCTGGAAAATAATCAATAGTGAAACTTTTGCCGTTTTGAATTCAGGAGTTGGATCAATCGAAAAAATCACATTTTCCACTCCTGGAAATTTTGAAATTGAAATCTCTGAAGTTATTAGTACAAGTGCAAATGACTGTAAACATGGCCACTTTCCTCATAAAATTGTGATTGAGGTTAGTCCAATTAAAATGATATTTGATTTTGCTACCATTAAGTTTAGTAATGAAATTGTTGGTGGTCAATCTCAATATGGTAATGAAATTTCTATAGATGTATATATTGAAAGCTTTAATAATGAAAAAGTTGTTTTTAACGATGGAAAAGTTGTTAGTGCTGGGGTAGGGGTTAATATTGATGGGACATTAAAAAGTAATGGCGCCGCTTTAAAGCAAGGTATTAATCATCTTGTGTACATATTAAATGGTCAGGCAACACGTGATACATATATTATGTTTGATTTTTTAGACATCAATAACCAAACTGTTAGCTACACTTATCCAACTATTATTAAATAATATTTTTATATGAATTCTTTAATTAAATTACAATTTAACATGAAACATAAAATTCTGATAGGCTTAATGCTATCATTATTTTCTACAACGGGAATAATAGCTCAGTGCGGGTTTTTACCTACTTGCCCTACTACTGATTACCTGAAGTTTGGTATGGGATCAACCACTAGCGGAACTGTTATAGAGTATGACAATTTTATTTCTGCATTCCATTCAACTTGTGTAAGAACTTCTTCCGGAGATTACAAAACTTGGGGAGAGCAAATGTCAAATACAGGAACTGACCTTTTAGCTCCTACAATAATTAACGTTACTAATTATCCTGCTTTAACTGGAAATGTGCTAAAGGTTCATCTAGCATCTGATTTCTCTAATGTTGTTCAAGGTGTATTATTATCAACCACTGGTTTATTTGCTTGGGCAACAGAGGGAACTCTTTTAGACGCAAGTATTACAACTTCCGCAACCTTTCAAAAATTAACCATAAATGGTCAAACTAATGGTTTACCAGCAGGCGTTACACCTACAGATGTAAAGATGTTATTTTCTACTTTTCATACTTTGGCCATGGTAACATGTTCGGGTGATGTTTGGGTCATAACTCAACAAGGAGAAAATACAGGAACAGGGCTAACGGGAGCAATAACAGGTGCCGCAGCTAGTCAGTGGTATAGAGTAACACAAGCTACTGCTGGTAATCCTGCTTTATCCAACGTGATTCAAGTGAGAGGGAGCGAGAATACACTCGTAGCATTAAAATCTGATGGTACATTATGGACATGGGGAGCCGAAACGTTTTTAGGTAACACAACAGCTATGGCCTCTCGCAATCGTGCAACACAAATGACTTTGCCAAGTGTTAACCCTATTAAAATGATAGGCGCAACACGAGATAATACATCTAATCGTTCTAGTTATTATGTGTTAAACAGTAATGGAAATTTATATTCGTTAGGAGAAAATGGAGACAGACAACTTGGTGATTGGTCAACTACAGATAGATTAGTTTGGGTTCAACCAAGATATACTTCAGCAACTGGTCTGGTGATGAGTAATATTCATTGGATATCTCCACAAGAACATGATTCACGATATGCTAATATTAATGTACTAACAGTTGACTCTACTAATTACAACTGGGGTGCAGCAGATGGTGAAATGTTAGGGAGAGGTGTAGGAACTTTTAATCCCGGTATCCCCTTAGGAATTACAGCTACAGATAAAATTTTAGCAGTTGAAACAGGTGGACATACATCGATGTTAGCAAAAAAATGTGAAGATTTCTTTGGATATGTTGGTCACCGAATAAGAGGAAGTATGGGAGATGGAACAGCCACAACTGCTACCGAATCTAGCTATACTTTTGCTACTGCCATCGTTTATATTTGTGGTGCGAGTACAATTGATGTGGCTGTATCCGGTACACCTACATTTGGTCCAACGGGATTGTATTGTAATGGTACATCCACAGATTTATTACCTTCACCAAGTGGTGGAGTATTGAGTATTTCTTCAGGGCCTGCTACACTTGCAGGAACAATTATTACTTTTACAGGAACTGGCACAACCACCGTAAATGTTCAATATTTATTAGCTTTGCCAGGTTGTCCTGTCGTGAAAACAGCAACTACAACTTTATTAACAGAAAATTGTTCTTTACCACTGTATGTAGTCAAACCAATCTGTACTTTTAAGCATAAACAACTTAGGACATTTTCTTTTTAAAATTAGTTAATTTTTTTGGTTTTGGTTTGCAGGCGTAAAATTATTTCCGACTTCGGACTTTTG
>Ga0247843_1007354_pt1 | contig 13640 bp, 11 predicted proteins | sample LaCruzMarch2017__FD_192420 | JGI IMG/M metagenome (GOLD analysis project Ga0247843, IMG submission 192420) | Freshwater microbial communities from meromictic Lake La Cruz, Castile-La Mancha, Spain - LaCruzMarch2017_8m | ecosystem: Environmental > Aquatic > Freshwater > Lake | place: Spain...
TCCGGTAGTATTATCGGTGCTATACCAAAGTATGATGTAGTATCCAACATCACTACTACTACTACATCATCATCGACGGCAGGAGCATCAATATGCATAATTGCCAACATACTCGCGCGCGATAATAAGGCATTAGAAGAAGTGGAAGAGGCGTGGTCCTGTCGCGACTTGGGATTTCATTGCGTTTGGATAAGCGACGCATTGTACAAAAGCGGGAACGACCCGGTCGAGCATCCGGGAGCGATCATACAGAGCATGAGACTTAAAAGTTCGGTGCAATTCGCCAGTCCGAAGGCGCGGAGCGGCAAGGGAGAGGGTGCACGTGAATATTTGGGAGATATTCTCATGTAGATGGATAGTGTTTATTGATGGTTTTGGATGTGTGCGTGTGTGGAGAACAACGTTATATATGTGGCACACGGGGGCGGATCAATCAATGGAGGAAGTTGGTCGGAGAGAGAGAGAGAGAGAGAGAGGAGTGTGTTATTGTGTAGAGCTGGTTCGTACTATACTGACAAAAAATGTTCTGTGATGAAAAAAAACAAAAAAGAGAGTAGTAAAAATGAAGTTTTACTCGGTTAAACTCTATCTCCTCGTCAACGATGTTTTGCTGTTGCTATTGACACAAAAGAGCACCTAAAACCCATCAGACCTTCTTCGCGGTGTGACCCCAACTCATATATTCCTTTTTTTTATTACAACTCCTTACATACATGCAATATATGTGTAACCTCATTGCACAAATTTGACAGCGGATACGAACACATAAAGTTTAAAAACTGTCGTCCACTTTTATCAGTATGAATATTCGTACTGGCACAACATACGCCTCGTGTTACATTCTCAAAGTCATGTTGTTGTTGACGAGAGCCATTATTGTTACCACCACCATGCAGTAGTGATCTCAAGTCTTTTCCCTCGGCATCCACTTGTGTATATCCCGTAATACTTGTCCATACCTCATTAACACTAACAATTGTTAATGATGAATCGGCTAATGTAATAACCCGTCCCTCCTCGGTATTAGGTGCCAATGCCATTTCTAATGAGTTGGGTATAATCTGTGCCATCATCCCCCCATCATTACCACTCGCTCTTTCGAGTTGTTGACAGAACCCCATGGCATCAAATATCATTTCAACATTACATAACTTGTTCGTCGTGGGCGAGAATGTCGCGCGGAGCATCCCATGCTGAATACATTCAGTATGTGCACCACAATATACCGCCTCTTGAGATTTAAAAACGAATGGACACATTAATACATCATCCGTCAGTATCATATCGTCCTCATTGATGTGATAGTTGGCCTGTATATCAAGATGACGATGATGATGGTTCCGGCCGGGTGACAATGATGATTGATGGGAGGAGTAGTTGCTGCTTGTGTCATTGTCGATGGTAATGATATTAGCCTTGGAGGACGGTGGATTGTTGTCAATAGCATTGTTGTTGTGATTCGAGCAGCTGCTGCTAGTGGTATCTTCGTTACTGCTGTAATTTGTAGCGCTGACACTAGCCCGGACAATGGGAGGTTGTTGAGGTGCGGCAATAGCCGCTAACTTAATCGCAGATGATGACAGAGATCCAGATAATATGGTATTGGACTTCATTGTGGACGTTGGCTTCTTCTTCCCAATCCCAACAAAGGGTGGCAGTGGTACTGCTGGTGCACGAATCAAATTACTCTTCCCGTTGGAAGGCAAAGAAGTTGTTTTATTACTACTCATCGTCGTGACCGTGGTGGTGGTAGTCGCCGCCGTGATTGTTAATGGTAGTGGTACCATAGCCTTGACATTATGAGCAATTCCACCCGAACGTGCAATATTCGCAGGCAGACTGCTAATAAGCCTGGGTGGTTGTGAAGGTTGTGGTACCACAGCCCGCGAAGCCGTACTCGCCGCCAACACCTTACTCGATTTACTACCTTCAGTCCTCAACTTTCTCTTCTTGGTAGGATTTGACTCACTAGGGATATCAGTCGAGTCATCTCCCGAAGAACTGACACTTGTAACACTCATATCTTTTCCTGGGAGTGGATCAAGTAGTGATGGTGCGTTGTAGTCATGAAGTTCATTCGAGGCACCACCATGATGCTGATCTCGCAGTAATTGCTGACGAACTTCCTTGCTGCTGCTGCTGCTGCTACTACTACTGCTGCTTGACGAGCTAACAACAGTCGATGAGTCAGAACTTGATGATATTTGATACCCTATAGTTCCATCCTCGGCACGTGTACGTAACATCATATTCTTCTTCTCGTTAGAACAATAATTACTTGACGATAAGTAATCATGACGTTTACGGTCTAACCACCGACGATTACGTGAACCAATATTCTCAATCATTACTGACATGGATGCAGAGTCACGTATCATGGCATCAATCCCTCGTATGATACGATTCCCCTGTTTGTTTGGATATATAGAGATAATAATGATGGATATAGTAGTAAGGAAAGAAATTCAAAGTCATGGTTAGGGGGCTGGAGACTGGGATGATTATATAGTAAAGTCTCGAGAGTGTCATCCACACCTTCTTGGAACACAACAAGTGTATTTTTCTGGCCCCTATTTCTTACCTTTTGTATCTCACTCCGTCGAAAACTTCTATATGGTGTTACTGGCTGCTTGAACCAGAATCCTTCATCCGTATTGCTGCTTCCGTCCGCAGTATTATTATTATTACAACCATCATCACCACCACCACTACTACATTCCAATATCAATGCCCACTTATTATACTCATTCTCAAATTTAGCATGATAATCTAAAAATGTATGCAGGACCTTACGACGTAAAGATTGTAATTCGACCAATTGCTGTACTGCCACGCGTTGCTTACGTGTATCATCATTACGTTCGGTATGTAATACATCAACTAGTTCTTTCAATTTGTTTACGTAAATTTTTTTACGTAGTCTAGTACAACGTGCATGTTCCCGATTACGATCACGCGAGGTTTGTTTCCGTACTTGTTCGATGTTACTGTAGTAGGAGAATGTTGTAACGCTACTACTGCCGCCGCCGCCGCCGTTATCAGTAATAATAAGCTTTCTTGGGTTAGTAGTAGTACTACCACTACCACCGCCAGCAGCACCACCACCCTCGGTACTACTACTACCACATTCGAGTGGTGGAATGTCAAAATTGTTACTTTCGTCCAGGGCATTTTGTATTAATAATGCAGCCGAGGCACACATCCCTGATGTAATGGAGGCAATTGAATCTGAAAGCAGTAGTCCTCCTCCTGTAGTAGTAGTAGGAGCTGCTTTGTTGTTGTTGTTGTTGTTGTCGATGGTTGTTGTTTTCTTCTTGATGATTGTAGCAGGTATCTTTTTCCCTAATGATGGCATACTACTACTCTTATTATTATTATTGTTGGTAGGTGGTGACAACGAAGCGACGGTAGTAGTAGTAGTAGCATGATTGTGGATATTATCCTTGGCAGTTGTTGTTGTTGTTGTTGTTGTTGTTGTTTTCTTCTTCTTCGTGGAGATTGGTGGTAATAATTGTTGTTGACCTTGACTACCTCGATTCTCAATCAAGGTAGGAATGGCCGTGGGGATGGAGAGTCCAACTACTGAATGCATCACGTTAGGTACTACTGGTGCGGATACCCATGCCAAACCACCTCCCCCGCCTGCAGCAACAGCACTAGCCTGTGATGGTGGCTGTGATGATGATGACAGCCCGACTGCTTGTTGTACTAGTCCACCCGGTTGATTCCCTACGAGTGAGAATGTTGTAGTAGGATATATAACTTGTTGTTGTTGTTGCTGCTGCTGAGGCTGTTGGCCCCCCGCTGTCACGACAGCCGTCCCCTGCTGCTGCTGTTGTTGTTGTTGTTGTTGTAGCTGCTTCTGTTGCCATTGCTGCGCCTGAGCAGCCGCCGACAGTCTAGCCTGTGCAAAAGCCTGTTCTGCTGCAGTGTGTAGAACGGTCCTGGAAGGAACTGCTGCTGCTGCTGCTGAGAAGGTGCCGGAGCCTGTGGCAGCTGCTGTTGCTGCTGCTGAAGTTGCTGCTGAAGTTGCTGCTGGTTGATAAAGAAGTTCATCGACGTGCTTTGTTGCTGTTGCTGTTGGTGGGGGTGTAGCGATGAGACGGGGGTAGCGCCAGCAGTCGATGATGAGTGAAGCCCACCGCCATTATTACTCCCTGGTCCTGGTACGTACTCGTTTGTCTGCGTCATGGTCGTCGGCCTGCCGTCAATTGTCAATTCACCCTCGCTCGGCTGGGATGATGAGGGAGAGTATTAAAAGAGAATGATGTCAGAATGTCATGATGTCATCAGGAAACTAATAGTATTTAGTATTTCACATATTTTTGAAGTCACATCTCGATGATGTCATTTAGTATTAGTTTCTGAATCTGGGTCGGTTTGTTTTCCAAGAGTCCCGCCACAAGAAACAGTTCAAATTTTAGAAGAATGGCTGTCCGTACATACCTATCGTAGTAAACAAGAGATGAAATGTCATGTCGTCAAGGAGGAGTTCTCTTTTAGTTTTATGTTTTGGCTAGATTTATTCTTACACTTTTTTACACATACACACCATTCACTCTCTAAGGTGGGAGATGATTTGCTTTTGTGTCTTCAGTAAAATTGGTGGGGAAAATTCGATACGGATAAATGAATGTTGAAAGTATTTATTAGTTATGTTCATGTTTCTAGAAGAATGATGAATTGAACAGACGACGACGACGACTGTTGTGGTGTCGTCGTCGTCGTGTTTGCTGCTGCTGCTGCGAATGTCGTTGCCGCATTATTAGTAACAAGACCCACGGCGATGTAAGTAACCGGTAGCACACTTCTCGGCCTGCCTCGATGATATTTCCAAATCCAAATCAGACTTGTGCTCGCCCACATATGTCATGTGATGTGTTAGCATGACAAGTTGGCCAATGATCTGATTCGGTGTGGGGTTAGTTAGGAACTTGACACTCTTGGGTGTGGCATCAAGCTGGTCGGAGACAATACGAACGGCCGTACGTTCCTCGATGGAATCACCAAAGGATACAATCTCACGTTTCATCGATTGCGACAGCATGATGGGAGTAGGAGGAGGAGCGGAGGGTGTTGTTTGTTCTTCTAATGTAGTAGCAGTGAAGGAGGAGGGCAAAGATGATACAACCTCGCCAACCCAGCCTCCTCCTTCTTCACCACCTGCACTCATCGCGCCGCCGGGTGAGTCGGACTCTTCCTCCAACGATGAGTCATCGTTTTCACCGGTCATGTGTGATGATACATCCGTCGATGCCATGTCAATATCTTGAATGGAGTCACCATCCGACACTACACCCGGAGAGGAATAGGATGATGCCGTGGTGCTACCACCACCAGTGCTAAGACGATGGGAACACTCACGTTCAAGTAATGCACGTGCATCTTCTAACGCACAAAAGTGTTCATTGGCCTCATGTGCAAATGCCGCAGCCTTCCAACATAATGGTTGATTGGGATAGAACTTTTCATACCTTGTACGTGCCGAGATGATACGATAGTTCGCAAGGATGGGTATAAGATTGGGTAACCATCGTTCAGCTGAGTATTTGACCCACCCTTCATCTGAGTTGGTGATTATTAATACCTGTGTGGATCGTTTGTATGTGTTTGAGTGCAATAGTAGAGCATAAGTATATTAATGAAGGGGGAAAAGCGAGAAGTAGAAAACTGGGTAAGACAAATCTGCGAACAAATATAATGTATCCATGATATATATTATGCCCGTCTCTCTAACTTACCTCGCCATGACAGGCCGCCGCCGCAAGACATTTTTCTGTACATACTTCAATCTCACGAAACGTCGCACGCATTGTCGGGGGTAGTTCACTAATATTGTCCGCATTAGACCTATCGACGAATGACGATGGTAGGATGGTATCATCCCAATCGAATATGATGATTACGGCAGTATTATCATCCTTCGTCGGGCTTGATGCAGTAGCAGTGGTAGTAGCAGTACTAGTAGACATGATCAAAGAGTAAATGAGAATTGGGCTTTGTTATTTGAATTAATGACCTATTATGAATTCGTTCATTGCCCGCGATTTCAGAGAGACGGCTCTTATTGGCCTGAATTTTGCCGTTTGATGGAGTGGCATTTTCAAAAGTTGGCCGCTCCTCTCTCTTTTTGGGGTTCTCCTTGGATTTTTATTTTTTCGTGTACACGAAAGGTGTTCCGTGTAGAGGAATACTATTCCTACAAATTTGAATAAATAGGATCCACAAAAATTCGAGGCCAAAGGACGCGAACATGTTGTTTGAATCATGAAAGTTTGAATGTTCCGATCCCGCTTATGAACTCTTCAGATATTATATTTATGTAGAAAAGGAGATCACAACATTCAATCAACATGGGATGGAAATAATTCACATAAATCAAATGGACTTGGTTGCTCGCTACTGAATCATAATATTTAATATAGATTAAACCTCAGGTTCAAGAGATGAAATCGTTCTCGAAGGCAGCAAAGAAGAAAGTGCCCAATAACATAGTTGTCAACGTGGGTGACATAGGATATAAATTCCGTAAAGAATTTGACAGTGGATGGTTTACTGGTACCGTCAAACACATACGTCCATTAGCCGAGGGGGGCAAAGATCGACGATGTGTCTATGATGATGGAGATAGCGAAGATTTAAGTTTAATTGAATTGCAAACTCTTGCAATATTAGACCCAAATGTAACAAAACAAAAACCAGCAATCGGCGTTTCAACATCATCATCGAAGGGGGGGAAGCAGAATACACCAATGCAGCAAAATCAGTCAGCGACTGATGAAGAAATAAATTTACCATTGCCAAAAAATGGTACCATGTACACGAAAGCGGAGGCAGCAAACATTCTTCTGTCATTCCCAAAGTACAGTCATGAACGCACACTTGCTATATCGAGTATGCACAATAAGGGATACATACCATTAAGTAAGCGATTTATATACAAATTTGTTGCCAATGTGGAACGAGGTGAAACTTTTAAACACTCTGATAGATGGATAGTACATGGGGAGTACAGGCCTCCTAAATTACAAAGTCTGACGGCTGTCAATGACAGTGATAATGATGATGATAATGTCCATGCTGACAACAGTGGTATAGATTGTGGTGTGTGGGAACAGCGATTTGCGGAGCTTAAACAATACAAAAAGAAATTTGGGTGAGATATACTTTGAATCCTCTTGCTGATTTATTTTATTCTCTGCAGGCATGAACTTATCGAATCCCCCCCATGCTCCTCCATTTTTCTTCCTATATCTCTATTACTCACAGGGATACTCGCATACTTAAGAATTACCACAATAGAAAACTCTTTAATTGGGTTAAAAATCAAAAATTATACCACAATCGATTAATAGAAGGGCATGATAGGGCTTATATCACACCAGAGAAAATTGACTTACTGGTGAGTTCTCATACTTTGCATCTAGATTAATGATTAATAACCCCTCGACTAAAACTTCAACTTTGTTCAGAAAAGTATTGGCTTTGTATTTCACAGTAATCCGAGAGAAAGGCCTGTGGCAAATAATCATCATGGCGTAAAATCAGATGAAGCGGTGACTTCCAAAGCACGAGGCGTTAAATCAGATGATACGGTGACTTCCAAAGCACTTACGCATAAGATTAAGAAGCGACGAAGGAATGACGAGGAGGAAGTGACAGAATTATCGCAAACTCGAAGTAAAAGGACAGTAAAACAGCCACCGAAGGTTGATGAGATATACAGCTATGAGCACATGAAATTCATATATCAAAGGAATAAGAATAAAGAAGCTAAAGATGCGAAAAGAGATAATGATGCTAAAGAAGCTAAAGAGAATGCGAAAAAGGTTCGTATCGATTCGCCGAGAAAGAGTCATGTGAAAAAATCTAGTATGAATCCACCAACTCCCCCAACTCCAGATAGGAATCTTCTGTCATTGTTGGATTATGATATTCCGGTGGACGCTGCTGCAGTATCTACACTGATTTTTACCGATTCGACGAAACATACCGTTGACATGCGATACGATTCTGAAGATGATGAAAAAGAATGGCTGGAGAAAGTGGCAGCATCACTGGGCGCTGATACCTCAGCCCCTCGTCAGAAACGAATGTCTCCTACCCACGCTCCTATTTTGAAACAGTCATCATCAACACCAACGCCCAATCCTCAATCTTGTATTATGAAGTCGGGCGCAGCATCTACCTGTTCCACAATTTCGTTTACTAGTATTCAGAAGATGGGATTGAATGAAGGTGAAATGATACAACCACCCGAATCAGTACTCATTACGAATGTTCCATCAGTATCCTACTCACTACTTAGCGAGTACAGTGTTGGGAGCCGAGATGGCAGATTTGTCATCCATAAGAATGACAAACGAAGAAGAATTGGGGAGGTCCTTCTAGAAAATGGGGAACACTGGGTTGAGGTCTCCATTGGCTGTGCACTCAAAAAGTATCATGTAAAGCACCTCGTCGTTGTACCATCAAAGCATTCCAAAGTTACAGGGCTCCCAATCTTTGACGTCTTGTGTACTTCTTCTTTGACATCAAGTTCGAGTAAGAAATTGCATTTCAAGCCATCCTCGACTGAAAAAAGAACGCCATTGATTGAAAAGAATACCCCGCCACTAATTGAAATTAATGCACCATCATCAGTTGAACAATTGCATCCCTTATTAATCAGCGACTCAGAGAAGTCCAATGAAAATGTACTCATGCCAATCGAAAAGAAATCTGTATCAATTTCGGCGGATCATCTCTTTTGCTGGTTCTGTGATAGTTGTGATGCCAATAATGAAGTTGGTTCATCATCATGCCGTGAATGTAATGCATCAAAGACGGACAAGTCGAAAAGGTCCGTGTTGTTTGATATAGCTGCTGCTGCAGTGACGGATGAGTCACGACGAACAGTCGACGAAGCAATGAATTGTATTCCATACAAAGATCGCGCCTCTATACCAAAGAAGTTGATTGCGTATCTACTTGAGGTCAAAAGTAGAGGGGCATCGACTACTGGGTTTAGCATTGCATCATTAAAGCCCAAGGTCGAGACATACTTTTATTGGATGTGCGGTAACTGCACCCTACAAAATTCATATAAACGATCAACTTGCTCCACCTGTCTTCAGGGTAAGACTGGCCTGTCTGACTTGTCACCATTGTTGAAGATTGCCGAGGATGCTGCAGCTGTTAGTCAAACGTCAGATGAAGCACTGTTGCTTGTGCCTCCTCACGAACGAATGCTCATTCCTAAGCTGGTTATGGATGTTCTTGTTACCTGTGTCTTCATCTTTAAAGACCGTCATGGTCAGAGATGTCGCAAATCGAAAAAGGATGGATTTGACTATTGTGTGGCACATTGTGAACCTGTCCTTCAGTTTCGTCCACGCCGTGATGAAGTGAAATCTCTATCAACCAAAAACGAAATCACACCTCGCGTTGCTGCTATTACGATGGTGAATGAGGTCATGCCTACAAAATTAGTATCCATCCAACCTTTGCAAGTTAATGACCTTGGATGGACAATGAATAGCGTTGAAGATTCTATTCTATGCGGAGAAAATACCGCATTCCCCCTGGGTATGACGGTACGTAAGTTCTTTTCTAACTACGGATTTCATGATGGTCGGATTATAAAAGTAGTTCGCAAGATGTGGGCCGAGAAAGGACTTCCTATTCTTGTATATCGGTGCATGTATAACGATAGTGACGAAGAAGACTTTTTGCACCATGAGATTGTATCGTTGAATCAATTTTATGACAAACGTTTTGTTTCTCCCGAGGCTCCCGTTCATGAGCAAATTCCACTGGGTGCCATATTTGTAACACGAAGTGGTCATACCGTGGAAATTATTGGTCACAGGACTCCGACGGGGGGATGTAAAAATGAAGGGGGACTTGTCACTGTCAAATTCTGCCACTCGTCAAAGATAATTGAATTTGACCTACTCGAGCTACAGAAGGCTGTTCTCCGTAGAATTAGCCGAGTTGCACCACGCGCAATCAATAACTCGAGCATTGACGGCACGAAGAGAGACGATGGTGAAGATGATGAGGAAGAGGGGGATTGGAATGATCAATCAAAAATGTCACAAGCATTCACCTTTTCAGGCAACCCGAGGGGTGTATCTCTTCGACCATCAGGAAAGTGGCAAGTTCAAATCCATTTTGCTGGCTCTTCTCGTTACATTGGTATGTTCAATTCAAGGGAAGAGGCGTGTATGGGTTATGAAATTGCACTTGAGTGTACGAAAGCTTTCGAAGATGTAACCTATTCAGATTCAAATGAGTTACAAGGTAACCTTGATCATATTCGTAAGTCGGCCATGTCTGGAGTTACAGATACATGCAAGCATAATCATCAAAGTATGTCGAATGGTAGTGCGGACCAAACGAAAACGAGAGTCGTAGCGGAGAAAGACAGCACAGTGAATACATCACGGGTAGAATTGAGCACCGCACTTAATGACGGGATGCCGATGACACCACGGGTAGAATTAAGCACTGCACCCGTATTAGAGTGGCCAATGCGGTGTCAACGAAGTAAATGCGAGGGTGAGTCGGGAATGCCATCAAATGAACAGCAAAAAATTGAGATAAGTAGAGGTCTTGTTCTACATCAACGGCGACATTATGCATCATCGGTTGATCAAGTCTTGAAATTTGCCGCGTCAGGCAATGTAAACAATCCACATGATATCCGACCTGGCGTTACTTCTGAACGTGGGATGATGTGGGACCCGGCATCTTGTTATGAATATTTGGTATATGACCCGTATTCTGTTGTGGTTTGTGAAATATGTGCCGTGAACAAGGATGATAATCAAGTTGTCATCTGCGATGAGTGTCACAAGGGATTTCACACCTACTGTCTACGTCCGGTTATGGTAAACATCCCCCGAGGAGATTGGTGGTGTTCGGTCTGTTCGGGTCGGACGAATGATCAGATATCGTACGAAGAATTCAAAACGAATTTGTCGTCGTGTAATACACGTGATATTCTTCGTTTTCTTTGTCTACCCTTTGACAATCCCGTCGAATTCTTCAGCAGACACAGTGAAGCGATGGCATTGTTTACATTGAATTCTGATACAGCAGTGAAGCAACATGCAATAAGTCACGATGTGTTAACAAAATCGGTGGTATTTGGTGTGGATAATATCATGTTTATCCGAAAACCGGAGAAGAATGACTGGCGTCTGCCTACGCCACTACTGTCAGAGGAAGTTTATGTAAGTAGTTTTTGGCCTCATCATGTATAATTATCATTTAACACACTCACAACTACAATTGACAACTTCGTCTTTCCTGGTCGAATTAGAGGTTGTCCACACTAAGTATGGCAGCTTCGATGAAGTATTGTGGAATGGAATCTAATCTATTAGAGCTCGTGTATGCCGAACCTGCCAACGAAGGAATGAATGACCCAACACTCGAGGTTGACACTGTCGCGCCAATGAGCAAACGAAATTTGGAGATATATCGTGCCTTTCTGTATAATATAAAGCGGGGCGTCTTGCCTCCCGTGGAGATAATACATGATGAGAACTTTGGCTTTTCTGTCAAGTCGCTAGGCTTCATGCGTAAGCATACCCTCATTAGTGCCTATCTGGGCGAGGTAGTAACGATGGAACAAAGTGGATTGTCAAGCAGTGATAGCTTAATGGTACTTCTTGACACTGGCAATCCTCAAACGAGTTTAATAATTGATCCGACACGTGCGGGGAATATTGCGCGGTTCCTTTCGGGTATTAACAATCGTAGTTTGTTAAGTCGACGAAAATGTAATGTACGTACTCGACGATTTGAAATGGATGGGAGGATGCATGTTTGTTTATTTACTTGCCGTTCTGTCGAGGCTGGTGAGATACTTAATTACGATTATAATGCGGGGAATGTGGGGAAAGATATTGGTCAATGGACCAAAACAGGCTTTTACGACACGTCCAATTTCTTCTAAGGCGTTGATGAAGTAAAATGAGAGATGACAAAGATTTGGAATGGTTTCATAATTGTAACAAGACGACAGAATTATAATATTATAATTCACTATATAAGTAATTTTTATTTGGTCCGTCTGCGGCCGCCACATCTATCCAACCGGAATATTGGTATCGTACTTTTACGCATTTAATTTAATGTCCAACAGTTACCGATGCACAAACCACGACCATATCATCATTCCTATCCCCCAAACTATCAATGGCTATCCCACTCGGAGCGACCATACCACCATCCTGTATTTCAAATCGAACGTGTCCATAGGGGAATACCTTTCGTACTTCATTCAAGTCGAGTGCGGATTGATATTGTGATGGTACGGCAAGTAGTACATCCAGTTTCAACGCATCATATCCACCCTAAAATATTTATATTTGGGGAGAGAGAAAAAAAAACAAAAGGAGTTAAAGGAGAAGGAGAACGACTGAAATCCACAATATTCATATGATGAATCTTACATTAGGGATTAATCGTTTAATCGATGGGATGGAATTGAATTCAATTGCATTCCTACATGCACGTATTGCCGCCTTCGTCGCTGACTGTGTTATATCATTGAGTGGTGTGTATGTAAAGAAAGAAAACACGTGATATAATATGGAGATGTGTTATTTAGGTTTTGATTTGTTGTGTTGACATTTTTTTAACACTCAAAAGGTGTTATGGGAAAACATGCAATGTATACCTGACCATGTGAATCGTTCCCAAATCCAACTTGAATAAAAAAAATATTCTCATTGCTAATCCTTTCTCTATCATTACTTGGATTATTAGTACTATCGTATAACGACGAAGTTGACATTACATTTTGTTGTTTCCGCAGTCGTTGATGGTGCCAAGGGGGGGTAATAAACGGCTTCTTATTCTCGTTCGGAGAGTAATAAGCTCTTAAAGTAGCGGAAGAAGGAACGTTGTTAGTTGGGATGAATGCGGATGATGCCACGCTCTGCGCAGTCGTGGTAGAGAAATAACAAAAGAAGGAGGAGGCGACAGTAGCAAACGCCAAAGGTCTTCTCGCACCGCGGTGGCGAAGGATGAAATAGTTCCTTGACGACATAATATCTGAGGAGGCAGGAGGAAGTGGACGAATGAGTGCCAGCTACAGCTACATACAGTACGTTTGGGGTCAATATGCGATGCGCAATTTGAGGGCAAATGATCGAACGACTCCTTCCGCATCCATGCCGCATCAAGGGGCCTCATTTTTCATATTTCTCCCTCAAAATTTTGCTCAATTAAGTGGTGGGAGGCTTGAGGGAGGAATGAGCGGGAAGCCGAGTTCATTTTTCACGCTTCGCCTTCTTGCCAACGGTCATCATGGCATGGAGAGGCGTTGGTACGGCCTTGACAATGACAATGACAATAGCAAATGGCATAGGAGCAAGTCCTCGAAGCACCGTCGTCTGCGTCATAGCCACGCCATCGTGTCTTCGTTACATGTTGATTGTTGTATTGAAGGTGAAGAACGTCCTGACGAATCATCTTCTCGTGCCGTCTTCTCTTAGAATAGAAGAAAGTCTCGACTGAATTTGTGGCGTATCAACAGTCATCTCATCGTCCGCAACAAAGGAAAGCAAACGGACGCATCATCGGAGGTAAAGAATGTCCCGACCGAATTCGCTGCGTATCAACATTGGGCGTCTCCGCAAGAA
>Ga0247843_1007355_pt1 | contig 13640 bp, 14 predicted proteins | sample LaCruzMarch2017__FD_192420 | JGI IMG/M metagenome (GOLD analysis project Ga0247843, IMG submission 192420) | Freshwater microbial communities from meromictic Lake La Cruz, Castile-La Mancha, Spain - LaCruzMarch2017_8m | ecosystem: Environmental > Aquatic > Freshwater > Lake | place: Spain...
GTTGCAATTGTAGCACGCGACGCATTGAAAAAAGTGGGAATCAATAATTTACTCGAACCTTTAAATCAAAAAGTAGATACTTTAAATGGTGAAAAAGATGCAAATTATTATTTTTCAATCGCTTATGATTTTGCTTCAAAAGGAGATTATAACAAGGCAATTGAAAATTTCAATGAAGTTTTGAAAATGAATCCTACCAGTTTAGATGCGCTTTTGAATGTTGGAAATTGTTACGGAATGTTGGGAGATTATCAGAAGTCCATCAACTTTAACAACAAAGTAATCCAATACCATCCAAACGACAAACGTCCGTGGAAAAACAATGCGATTAACTACGAAAAATTGGGAAATAAAGCCAAAATGCAAGAATGTTTTGATCGAGCAAATAGAATGAATTAACTCAAGTTTTAATTTAGAAAATAAAATGGAAATTATAATCATTCCTCTTGTTGCGTTTTTTGTTTCGATACTGACTTTTTTCTCAGGTTTCGGACTTGGAACTATATTAACTCCAGCTTTCATGTTGTTTTTTCCTGTCGAATTATCGATTGGTCTAACAGGAATTGTGCATTTTTTGAATAACTTGTTTAAGCTGTTTTTAGTTGGTAAAAATTCCAACAAAGAAATACTTATACGTTTTGGAATTCCTGCGGTTATTGCAGCTTTTATTGGTGCTTGGGTTTTGGTTCAAATTCCAACTTCGCAAGTGCTGTATAGTTATTCTGCTTTCGGAAAATTCGTTGAGGTTTCTATTTTGAAATTTACAATGGCATTGTTATTTGCTTTTTTCGCAGTTTTGGATTTAGTTCCTTTTTTGAATAACATTCAATTTGGTAAAAAACAGCTTCCAATTGGTGGTGTTTTAAGTGGATTTTTTGGCGGCTTATCCGGAAATCAAGGTGCTTTGAGAAGTGCGTTTTTAATTAAAGTTGGTTTAAGTAAAGAGGTTTTTGTGGCAACAACAGTTGTGATTTCTTGTTTCGTCGACTTCACGCGACTTTCAGTTTACGCAACTAATCTTAAACTTTCAGATTTAAATACAAATGCAACTTTAATTATTGTGGCGACACTTGCTGCATTTCTAGGCGCATTTTTAGGAAACAAATTATTGAAAAAAGTGACATTACAATTTGTTCAGACAACTGTTGCTATCTTACTAATTTTAATGAGTTTAGGTTTAGGCTTGGGATTGATTTAAAAGAATTTATATTCCCTCTAAAATCAATTCGGTTAAGAGTTGTACATCGCTTTCAATAGTTCCTTTCATGTAACGTTCATAAACACTTAAATTGTTGGCAGGATTAAGATTCAGATTCAACCCTTTTTCCAATGCTAGTAAACGAATAAACTCTCTTTGAGTCCGTCCGTTTCCTTCCCTAAATGGGTGTAAGAAATTAATAGTATCTAGTATTTCAGCCAACTTTTGCGCTAATGCTTTTTTATTCGATTTACGAATACGTCGATATTCAAGAATCAAGGTATCTGTATAATGAAATGCAATACTAAAACGTTCACCACTAAAAAAAGGTTTTCCGTTTTTGCTAATATTCACCGTTCTTACTTTTCCAGCCCAGGCATAAACATCTTGAAACAAATGATAATGAATTTGTAAAAGAGCATTTGAATCTTTTATTTTTATTGGGTTTTCTTCTAATTCCTTTATCCTTTTTGAAACTGCAGCTGTTTCTAAAAATAGCAAATCATTTGAATCTGTTGTTTCAGCTAAATTTCTTAAGATTCCTGTTTTTGGGTCAGTGTAAACATAGTCTGGATCAATGTAATTGTAAGAATTAGACATAAGCCTTCTTTTTCGTAAATTCGATCAATTCGCCTATTGTAATTTTTCCAAGAATATAATCTCTAATAATTTCAATTCCTTTTACTGTTGGTTCGTACCCCTCAAACATATTACTTCCAATCGCATTTGCTGTGCTTTCCAATGATTTTAAATCAGAAAATTTAACCCCCATTAAAGTCAGTTTTTCACGGTCAATATCAATTGGTTTATACATAAAGAAAGTTCTAGATTACAAATTCAAATTTAAGCTTTTTATTGTTTTAATTTTCAATTTTCTTCAAAGCACGCATCCTAATTTGAATGATAATAGCGGATAATAATGTGAGAATTGAAATGAATACAATTGCCGTATTAATATTCCACCAATCTGCAATAATTCCGGTGATGATTGCTCCAATTGCGTAACCTAAATCGCGCCACAACCTAAAAACACCGATACTTTTTGCTCGATCTAGTGGATGGGTATTTTCAGCAACTGTCGCCAAAAACGTAGGATAAACCATTGCTGTCCCCCACCCTAAAATTGCAGCTAAAGCAATATATTGCATTTTAGTTTCGGCGTAAATGATAAAAAATAAAGTAATTGCTTGTAAAAACATTCCCCAAAACAAAAGCTGTTTCTTTGGAAATACGTCTGCCATTTTCCCTGTTATCAATTGTCCTAAACCCCAAACTGCAGGATAAACAGCAGTTATAATCCCAATTTCAGCAAGTGTGAAATTTTTAAGAGCCAAAACAATAGGGAAAATTCCCCAAACCATTCCATCATTTAAGTTGTTTATCAAACCAGCTTGTGTTACTGAACCTAAGTTTTGATGTTTCCAAGTAGTTTCCCAAAAAATAGATTTTAAACGCGGAACACTACTCAAATTGCTTTCACTCGCTACGTGTTGACGGGTATCTTTGACTAAAAATACACTTCCAACTAATCCGAGAAAAACCAAAGCAAAACCAATATAAAAAGGATAAGGTCGCAATCCATAACTTGAAGCAATCCAGCCTGTTAAAAATGCCACTATCGCCACTGAAATATAACCTGCGAACTCATTTAAACCCATTGCCAATCCTCGCTGTTTGTCTCCTACAAGGTCGATTTTCATAACAACTGTTGAAGACCAAGTTAATCCTTGACTAAGTCCTATAAGAACATTGGTGGAAATGATCCAATTCCAAGTCGGAGCATACATTAGTAAATATGGAATCGGAATAGCGATAATCCAACCAATAATTAATAGATTTTTCCTTCCAATTTTATTAGCTAAAACACCTGTATAGTAATTTGTTAATGCTTTTACGATTCCAAAAACAACAATAAAAGAAAGCAAAGCTGTTTTGGCTGCAATGTGAAACTCTTCCTCAGCAATTTGTGGCAAAATGCTCCGTTCCAAACCCACCATTCCACCTACAAAAGCATTGATAATTACAAGGATTGTAAATTGCTTCCAATTTTCCCGAAGACCTAATTTTAATGTTTTCAATGATGATTTTGTGTTTTGCAAAAAAGGAATAGAAAATTATACAGTTGAGTAGATTGAATTAAGTATAATGAATTTCGGTTGAAAACACTTAATCAGTTTTTCTTTAACATTCAATTCTTCATCTTAATAGCTTCTTCTTTAATTCCTTTTAATTTCAAATAATCATCAATTGTGTAGATTGTTATGGCAAAAGCACTACTATTATCTTCTGGAAAAACCGTTGTTGCAACAACATAATTTTTGTTTTTATAGTAAATAATGATACTTCCCTCGAATGTTTCTGAGCCAATTTCTTTAAAATCGATTTGATCAAGTTCCGTTTTGAATAAATCAAACTGTTCTGGTTTTTGGAATTGGTAAATAATTCTGTTAGGTAAAGAATCTGCTGATAAAAAATAAAACCAACCTTCTGCTTTTATTTTGTATTTTTCCAATTTTCCGAAGTGCCAAATCGACTCTCCATATTTCGTTTCTGTTTGACCTTCAGACTTGTAAAATTTCCATTTTTTTGAAAGTAAGGTATCATTTAAAGTTCCCAATTCCATTTTTTGAAAATCAAAAAGTTCGTTTAGTGTAAATTTTTGAGCTGAGATTTGATGTGAAAAAACAGTCAAAAGTAGCAGAAAAAAGATTTTTTTAGTTTTCATTTTAGTTATTGAAATAGATTTATAAAGTTATCAAATCTTAACTAAAATCAAACCAAAAATCAAAGACTTATAAACATTTCATAATTTGAATAAATATTAAAACTTATTTTTAATTTAGTGAAAATTTAAACCTTTACTATGAACTTCTTAAAAGCAAACGCAGCAACAATTTTAATTGCAATTTCAGTAATTATCACAGGATATATTCTTGGAAATTCCTATTTATCAAAAGGAAAAGCAGATCCAGTTATTAGTGTAACAGGTCTTGGAGAAACAAGTTTTGATTCCGATTTAATTGTTTGGAGAGCCAATTTTTCTAAAAAGAATATTGATTTGAAACTTGCTTACTCAGAGTTAAATGCAGATGTTCGAAAAGTAAAAGCTTATCTGAAATCAAAAGGAATTCCTGAATCTGATATCGTTTTTGATGCTGCCGATATTCAAAAAGAATTTAGTTATGAATACGATGAAAATGGTGGTATTCGTTCATCTTACTTTACGGGTTATAATTTAACTCAAGGTCTAAAAGTTAGTTCAAAAAATGTTGATCTAATTGAAAAAACTTCACGTGAAGTATCGCAATTAATAGATGCAGGAATAGAACTAAACTCTTTCGCTCCTGAATATTACTATACAAAATTGGCAGAATTGAAATTAAAAATGATTGAACAAGCTACAAAAGATGCTTTCAAAAGAGCGGAAAAAATTGCTGAAAATGCTGGAGGTTCTCTTGGGAAACTTAAAACAGCTGAAATGGGCGTTTTTCAAATTACAGCCGAAAATTCAGCTGATGAATATGAATGGGGTGGAAGTTTTAACACTTCTTCTCGTCGTAAAACAGCAAACATTACAATGCGTTTGAAATATGAAATTGATTAATGCAATTCCATCTTTCATTAATAAACGTTTGTAAAAAGAAAACTTCATGAAAAATCTATTCATTTTTGTTTCGATTGCATTTTGTTTAATTGCATGTAACAAAGATTGTAAAAACAGTGAACAAACTAAATGTTTGGAAACTCCACCAACAAATGAAGCTTGTTTAGCTTATTTTCAATCTTGGTTTTACAACAAAAACACCAATTCTTGTGAGCAAATAGGTTATAGTGGTTGTTCTCCAAAAGGATTTCAAACAAAGGAGGAATGTGAATCGTGTAAATGCAATAATTAATAGTTGCAAGATTTGATTTTTTGACAAATTTATAGAAACACTGGTTTTAATTTTAAAACATTTCTTTCTTAATTAAACCGAACTTTTTAATATTCATAAATGCTATTTAAAGTAATACTCTTTACAATTATTCAAGTTATCCCAATCATAATTTGGTTTTACTATTTGAAAAGAAAAGGATGCGCTGTTGATTTTAGATTAATGCTATCTTATTTCCTTTTTGGCTCTTGGTTTGGGATGTTTGGAGAATTGTTTTTATTTCAATTCATTGATTGGATATTTCACTCTCCTATTTGGGAATACCGTGTGATGCCAATTCATAATAAAATTACTTCCTCCTATGGTCCAATTATGTGGGGTTTATCGGCAGTTTACATTTGTTTGCATTTTCATTCTCAGGATAAATCAAAAAACAGAAATGTATTTCTCGACTTTGCCTTAGAAGCTGGATTCTTACTTGTTCTAGAAATTTTATTTAATTTCACTGCTTACGCAATTTTCAACAACTATTACTTTTATTATTTTGTTCCTGACTTATTTCATTGGTCAAGTTTTACAAATATGCCTTTCTGGTGGGTTGGCTATAAAATGATGGTGAAGTACGCTCAAATTATGTACAAGCAAGAAAAATTAAACATCGGTCTTGCAATAATGATGATTGTTGTGGCTTTTGCGTATCAATAGATTTAATTCCAAACATCAATGCAATAAACTTCGTCCTTCTTTTTTGAAACGAATAAAGTTTGATAGTTGCCAAAATCATCCTTTTTGTAGGTGTAAACATAAATTGAATCACTCATTTTTGAAGGTTTAAACCAATCTGGGCCAATCGAAATTGATGTGGTATCAGCTTCGTTTTTTACAAGAATATTCATTTCATATTCCTGTTGTTTCAAAATTCTGTTTAATTCCTCTTCACAAGTTTTAAAATGAAGATAAATTGCTACATCAATAACAGGAAGCACTTGATCTTGCGTTTCTAATACGACAGTACATTTATTTGGATTGCCTTCAAAGATTGCTGCATAAATTTCTTCATTTGTCCGTGGCTCTAAAGATTTTGAAATTTTTATGTAGGATTTTTGAATGAATACTAGGCCAGCATAAAGTCCAGTTCCAACACCTACAAATGAAAGAATCAAAGCAAGATAAAACAACGGCATTTTCTTTTTTGAGATAGAAATTAAAAAGAAAATAATTGAAGCGAAGAATAAAGTCAATGCTATAATTCCTAGTGATATAATGTATTGCATACGTTGGATTTAATTCAAAGATAACTAAAAGTAGTAAATCAATTTTAACATAATATTGTCAATTCGATAGAGCTAAAAACATTTTTAAATGACTATCTTTGCACCCAAATTTTAAATAAAACATGGCAACAAATCGCACATTTACAATGTTGAAACCAGATGCAATCGAAAATGGTAACATCGGAAATATCCTACAAATGATTACGGATGCAGGATTCACAATCAAAGCAATGAAATACACTCGTTTGAGCGAAGATCAAGCAAAAAAATTCTATGAAGTACACGCTGAACGTCCATTCTACGGAGAATTAGTTGAGTATATGACATCAGGACCAATCGTTGCAGCAATTCTAGAAAAAGAAAATGCAGTTGCAGATTTCAGAGCTTTAATTGGTTCAACTGACCCAGCTGAGGCTGCTGAAGGAACTATCCGTAAAACATACGCTGAAAGCAAAGCTAAAAATGCTGTTCACGGTTCAGATTCAGATGAAAACGCTGCTATCGAAGGTGAATTCCATTTTTCAGCTGCTGAGATTTTCTAATTATTTAGACTAATTTTACAGAAATAGGACCGCTTGATGCGGTCTTTTTTATTAATATAAATTAGAGGTTTATATAATTTAACAATACAAATTTCAGCATTTTTAAATTGAATTTAAGCTGAACTTAAAAATGATTAAACAAATAATAGCCGAAAAATAAATGGCCTTGAATTTTAAGGTTTTAACTACTGAAATGAAACTTTTAATTTTTAAAATTTCTGTAAGAACATTTTTAAAAAATTTAAGTTTCAGAAAGGAGTTAAAATTGTTCGCCACGAGTTGTTCTTAAAAATCGAGTTTTAATTTGCGAACAAAATAAAATTTAAAGCCTTGACTTTTTTGTTTCTTTTTTTGTCAAGAAAAAAAGAAAAGAATAAAAAACGATTTTTAAGTCTTGATAAACCAAAATTTATTAAGAAAAGAAAATCTGAGAATGTAAATTTGAAATTAAAAATTTTTCATGAAAAATCAAGAAGCCATTGAAAAGCGCCGAACTTTCGGTATTATTTCTCACCCCGATGCTGGTAAAACAACTTTAACTGAAAAGTTATTGCTTTTTGGTGGTGCCATCCAAACGGCAGGAGCAGTGAAAAATAATAAAATCAAAAAAACGGCGACTTCGGATTTCATGGAAATTGAAAAACAAAGAGGAATCTCTGTTGCTACTTCCGTTATGGCTTTTGAATACAACGGAAAACAAATCAATATTCTCGATACGCCAGGACATAAGGATTTCGCGGAAGATACATTCAGAACTTTAACAGCTGTTGATAGTGTAATTTTGGTTATTGACTGTGCAAATGGCGTTGAAGAGCAAACGAAAAAACTGATGGAAGTTTGTCGCATGCGTAAAACACCAGTGATTATTTTCATCAATAAAATGGACCGTGACGGTAAAGATCCGTTTGAATTATTGGACGAATTGGAAAAAACACTTGACATTCATGTGCGACCATTAACTTGGCCAATAGGAATGGGAGACCGTTTTCAAGGCGTTTATAACATTTACCAAAAAGGCTTGAATTTGTTTTCAGCAAATAAAACTAAAATTTCTGACGATGTTGTTTCCATTTCTGATATCTATGATGCAGCTTTAGACGAAATTGTTGGTGAAAAACCAGCGGAGGAATTACGTGATGAACTTGAAACAATTGAAGGAGTTTATAATGTTTTTAATCGAGAAGATTATTTGGCTGGTGATGTTGCTCCTGTTTTCTTTGGTTCTGCCGTAAATAACTTCGGCGTTCGTGAATTATTAAATACGTTCTGTGAAATTTCGCCTTCTCCTCGAGGAAGAGATTCAGATAAAAGACGAGTTGAACCGAGCGACGATAAATTCAGCGGTTTTGTATTTAAAATTCATGCCAATCTTGACCCAAAACACCGTGATAGGATTGCTTTCTTGCGTGTTGTTTCAGGGAAATTTGAACGCAACACTTTTTATTATCACGTACGCAATGAGAAAAAAATGAAGTTCCCAAATCCAACTTCGTTTATGGCTCAAGATAAAAGCGTAATTGATGAAGCTTTTCCGGGTGATGTTGTTGGTTTATACGATACAGGGAATTTTAAAATTGGGGACACGATGACGGAGGGCGAAGTGATGATGTATAAAGGAATCCCAAGTTTCTCACCAGAAATTTTCCAAGAATTGGAGAATTTAGATCCAATGAAAACAAAACAATTGGAAAAAGGAATTCGTCAATTAATCGATGAAGGGGTGGCGCAATTATTCATACAACAACCAGGAAATAGAAAAATTGTTGGTACGGTTGGGCAATTACAATTTGAGGTGATTAACCACCGTTTGATTCATGAGTATGGTGCTAATTGTCGATTCGTTCCGAGAAATTATTTCAAAGCTTGCTGGATTACAACTGACAATCAAGAACAATTAGAATCATTCAAACGCGCGAAATCAAATTATTTAGCTTTAGACAAAGATGAAAATTTAGTGTTCTTGGCTGAAACTACTTTCTTACTGCAAATGGCAGAAAAAGATTATCCAGATTTAACTTTCCATAAAACTTCAGAGTTTATGCTGGAAGTGTAGATGGATTTTGATGTTAAATTCTTTTGAAAGTTACTGTTTGTCGATTGTTCGGATTTGATGAGACACTAATTGATTCATTTTCAAGGCCGAAATTGTTCGCTAATATTCATTAAATAGTTCTCTCTTCGATTAAATTATTGATTTCTAGTTATAAATTATTTGTTCTATTGTGAATTGGAATCTTCAATAAATGTAATTTCAGGAGCGAGAATTATAAATGCATAAGCGAGAATTGTAAATGCACAAGCAAGAATTGTAAATGCACAAGCAAGAATTACAAATGCATAAGCGAGAATTATAAATGCACAAGCAAGAATTATAAATGCATAAGCAAGAATTGTAAATGCATAAGCGAGAATTATAAATGCACAAGCAAGAATTATAAATGCATAAGCAAGAATTATAAATGCATAAGCAAGAATTGTAAATGCATAAGCAAGAAATATAAATGCATAAGCAAGAATTATAAATGGAGGTGCAAGAATTCTAAATGGAGGTGCAAGAATTCCAAATGGAGGTGCAAGAATTCCAAATGGAGGTGCAAGAATTCCAAATGGAGGTGCAAGAATTCCAAATGGAGGTGCAATAATTCCAAATGGAGGTGCAAGAATTCTAAATGGAAGTGCAAGAATTCTAAATGGAGGTGCAGGAATTCTTGCGACTTATTCCCAAATGTATTGAAAACTTCAACTCCTAAAAATGTCAGTTTTTGGGTAGGGTATTTTTTGTATAAGCTGTTTAAAATGAGCGGTTAAATCGTCTTAATTGAGGGCTATCGCACTTAAATAGTATGGGGATTGGTTACTTTCCCACCTACGGAAAAGCTAGTCGGTCAACAAGAACTAACAAAAAAAAGCCCACGTTCAGGGCTTTTAATTTGGGCTTTCTTCTGCTAGTTCTCTAAATGTTACAAGCTGGTGTTCTTTCGGTCGTCATTTACCGCTTTTTCTTCTATTGTCTTCTTTGCATAACATTTGGCAATTATCCGCACTTGTTCGTCCGCCTAAATGCCAAGGTGTGATGTGGTCGGCTTCCATTTCTTCAATCTTGTATTCTTCTGTGCATACTGGACAAATTCCTTTCTGTCTTTCAAATGCTTCTCGCTTTTGATTGTCTGTAAATGCACGAATATTTAAAAATCTTTCTTTGCGTGTCAAAACGTATTCGTAAATGCCCCTTTTGTTGGTCACGTCTTCGTCTTGCATTAATTCTGTGATTTCTGCTTCAAGTTTTTTATGGTCAAATTTCTTGTCATTGAACTCGTTGTATAGAAAGCCCCATTGTATGCCTTTCATTTCTTTGCGATACTTTGGAAATACAACTTTTACCCAACTAACGACACTTTGAAAATACAGCCATAAATCATTGGCGTTTGGTTCGTGTTGCTGTTTTGCCATATAATGCTCAATGTTGTCATTGCTTATCCATTTTATAGTTGTTTCTAAATAGTCTTGTCTGATTGGCGTTCCGTTCATATAGTCGCCACCTAAACCGTATGCAGCACAACCATTTTTACTGAAATATCTTTTTGCGTCTGAAACCCACGAACCTGAATAAACTGCATTTCTCAATTCTTGGTCTGTTAGTTTTTCTCCTGCAATGTTGATTGTCTTAAACCACTCCAATTTTTCGCTATCTGTTCCACTACACAGATAAACCATTATTTTGTAGTTCAAAATCTGATCTTGCTCGTCTTTTTGTAGATTGTGGAAATATCTGTTTTTGTATGCAAAATCTCCTTCAACGAATTGACTAATTGAAATTGTCCGTTGCTGTCCGTCAATCACTTCAAAATTTCCATCTTCACAAACTGCCCAATACATAACATTTAAAGGAAAATCTTTTGTTAAAGTGTCAATTACCGCTTCTCGCTGTTTGTCTTTGTAGATAAATTCACGTTGATAGGGTGGACGAATGTCCAATTTACCACCATAGCCAACAACTCCGTTTTCTTCGTTGTCTTGATAACCGTTTGCAAGGTCACGGACTGTTATCTCTTTTAGTTCTATTTTCATTGATGCTAACTATAAATTATTGCTGTGATTATGGCGATAACAGTTAATATTGTTGCTGATATAATTCCAAATCTTTGCCAATTAAAGGTTTTTACTGCTAATTCATCATTTGAATTTGTCTCACTCTTATTATTCTTACCAACATTAATAACACCGCTGTTATTTGGTATATTTTCTGCAATTATTTTATCTCCCATAATGGTTTCGTAATTATGAAAATTTAAACTGTTTGTACTATGTCTTGGTTGCTCTCGCTTTTCAATAAATGATTCTATTGGAAGAGAGTACTTCACATTGTTTGTTTTGTTTTCGGAAATAGATTTTACTAAATCTTCAACACTATTGACTTTTAATTCCTTTGCTTCAAAATTTTCAAATTCATTATCTTCCGTGTCTTTAAAAAAATCAAACAGTTCCTTAAATATTTCGTCAAGTTCTTGAAATATCAATCCCAAGCACAAAAAATTACTATGTGTTTCAGTTCTAAATGACAAATACTTTTTTTTGTAATCCATAACTATTGCAACATCTGCACTTTCAAATTCATTTTTGAATTTGGAAATTGCTTCTATGTTACGATTCCATATACTACTGTATGTGTCATCACCTGACCAAATTTCTAATTCTAAAAGTTTTTGGGAAAATGGTTTATAAATATTTTCGGTTATGGTTGGGAATTTATCTTCTATTTCTTTTTGGATTAAATTGTATTTTTCCTTTTTACTGTAATTGTCTAAAGGTTTTAACTCACTTCTTTTATTGGCTAAAACTTCTAACTCTTTGATAAGTGGCGTATAGTTTACAATATAGTTTTCCTTGTTAGAGTGAAGGAAGTCTATAAAATCAAAAAGGGATTGTATTTTACTTGAAATCATAATTTTTTATTCTTAATGAAGATTCTCTTATAAACCCTGTTTTGATTTATTACAGGTTGGGCAATTTTACTTTTTTCGTCCCAAAGTCCATTTGAAAATCCTTTTCCTTCACTTTCTGTTGCACCAAGAATTTCAAATTGGTCAGGATTGTATTTGTCCATAAAAGTTATGGGTACACCCATAGCACCTGAATAGTCCAAAGGAATATCTTTTGTTTTAGAGACTTCTATTGCATCATAATTATCGTATTTTGGATATTCTTCGGGTGTATATTTTTTATACAAAATTAAATCTTCGTGTCGTTTATTGATTTCAAGATTTGTAAACCAATGGACTCCCGAAACTCTAATCATTCCTTCTTTTCGGTCGGTTGCTGTTGCATAATCTTCATAATGTTCATTGATAAAATGTCCTGCACCGCCTTTAAAACCATAACCCAACCAAAGTTTATTGTCCTTGATTAATGGAAAAATCTCTTTGTATGTAATTGCATTTTGATGTCCAACAATTACAAACTTTTTATCATATTCAATGAGTTGTGCAACATAGTCACGGAAAAGCGAAAAAGGTGGATTTGTAACTACAATGTCGGCTTGTTTTAAAAGTTCAATACATTCTTTGCTTCTAAAATCTCCGTCTCCTTTCAGTGTTTTAATTCCGATTTCGTTTGGGTCAGGAACGTTATTCCCGTTTTTGTCTCCTGTATATTCCAAATAAATTGCTTGTTCAGAATCGTTTTGGCTGAACAAATCCATATTTTGATTTTTGTAGCAAGTCGCTATGAGTTTTTTAAGTCCGAGTCTCTCAAAGTTGTAAGAGAAGAAATGGAAAAAATTACTTACTCGTGGGTCGTCACAGTTGCAATAAACTACTTTGTCCTTAAAGTGTTGTTTGTAATATTTTAACTCTCTTTCAATGTCGGAAAGTTGAGTGTAGAACTCGTCTTTTTTATTGGTCTTAGCCTGATTTAGATTTTGATTCTGGGCTTTATCTGTCATTTGTCCACTTTATTTTTTCTTCGGTTTCAAAGTTAATATTTCTTTCTTGTGTCTGTTCGTTTTTGGTCTGCGGTGTCGTTCTTTACGCTTGCCTGTAACGTTTTTAACTAAAAGAAGACGGCTTTTTATCTGCATTATGTTTTTGCCGTTTTCTTTTAGTGAATGTTGTTTGCAGTTTATATTTTTTTTATAAAAATAATAAAAACGTAGTTTAAAAAGCCGAAATAGTTTAGGCATCCATGGGCGACCTGTTCTGCGCGAACAATTGCGTTTACATTTTGTAGGCGATGTTGGTCGGCAGATGGCGATTGAAAAGACTTTTTATAAAACTTGATTTTTAATTTTTTTTCTTGTAACTTAGAGTTCGTGGACGTTTCAACGTCTCAAATCAAAACGATTTGGTCGCCTCAGCGCCGAACTCTAAAAAACAGAAATAAGTTAAATGTCATGTCCTTATTTCAGTCTTTTAAATTGACAAAGGTCGTCTTTGGATTCCTTGCGGTTTTTTAAATTGCAATACAACGTTTGGGTGTATGAGAAGGTTTGCTTGGATGAACTTTCAAATTACTGATACTGCTAATAGCAAACTTTCTTATACACCTTGTTATATGCAGTGCGGATTTTAACCAACAAAATTTGATACGAGGTATGAACCTTTTTGTTTTATTTTTGTGGGTGAAAAAATTAAAATTTGAATATTTATATATAGAATAAACTATTTAATAATATGGAACTAAGAAAATTTATAGCAACTACTATACGTGAATATTTGAATGAAAGTTCAGATAATGAAATTAAATTACTACAAAA
>Ga0247843_1007358_pt1 | contig 13636 bp, 15 predicted proteins | sample LaCruzMarch2017__FD_192420 | JGI IMG/M metagenome (GOLD analysis project Ga0247843, IMG submission 192420) | Freshwater microbial communities from meromictic Lake La Cruz, Castile-La Mancha, Spain - LaCruzMarch2017_8m | ecosystem: Environmental > Aquatic > Freshwater > Lake | place: Spain...
AGACACAAAATCAAATAAAGTTACATACACACACACAAACACACATCATCTTACATGAGTGATAATGTTGGTAAAAATCTTATTTGACGTTGCCAATGCCGTATGATACACGCGTGCATTATTATTCGTTCGTAACGTAATCAGCGCCTCGGTCAACGACGACGACGACGACGTCGTGGTGGTGTTGTTCGTGTTGAAATTATCATTCGAAGTACGAGGGAGCGTGCCGTTGTTCGAGGAGGACGACGTGGATGTCGTATCAACGAGCGATGCCAACCTCCCCGTACCCCTTGCAGTCGTGGCGTCGACTGCCGATTCCCGTTCCGTCGGTCCCGCCACGACGTGCACCACGCTTCCATCGACTATTCCGTACTCGACCAATACGTTCGGCGGCCGCTCGGAGGAAGAAGGAGCTTGAACCACCACGACCCGTCCTCCATATATCAATCTCAGACGCGACGGGGGAATATTCGTCGCCTCGGATACTTTCGTTTGTAATTCCAACGCACTGATGCTGCCGCCGCTGTCTATCGCTAGATCGATACGAGGGGTCGTGGGACTGGATGTTAACGAGAGATGGATCGTTATCATGCTGCTGCTACCATCATTATTACTATTACTCGACGACTCCATGATATAGATGATCTGCGTGCGTCGTGGTGAGGTTGTTGCAGGTGTTCGATGAACGGCCACCACCTAGAGATGAACAGGAGAGAGAGTGGGGAGGTCGATCGAGGTTGTTGTGGCGGTGATTTTTTTAGACGTTCGTGAGAGCCATTGGAGGACGGTCATGTGCTATGTCTGGTGGGGGGAAGTCGTTTTCATTCGAGAGTTAACGGTGCACCTCATTTTTGTTTGATCCCGCTACAGATACCAGAGTCATTGGCGGGAAGAAAAGAGAGAATGGTTCCCGCCAAGTGAGGAGAAAAGGCCAAAATCGATGATGATTGCCCATTCAAGCCCATTCGAAGCGCATGACGAGCTCTTATCGAATGCAGCTGGCGGCATACCTCTACGGGCCCTCCCTCTCGTGTAGAGATGAAAAATTGACAAGTATTCAGACACCACGGTTGAAACCCTCCTCGAGGAGCTCCATCGAATAGGCGTGACATGACAAAAACAAAATTTGAGGAAATTCTACAGTCATTCTCGCTACGCTCGACGGTTATATTGTGATAATGACGACGGCAAAGATAATTACAGTCTCGCTAAGCTCGACGATTTATCACAACAGCCTCACTCCACTGCGAAGTTCGACGATACGTTAAACGTCCTATCGGACCGAGGAAGCACCACCATACTATCATGCCAAACGTACGTCCACTAGGATACTACTGACTACTCCGGTCCGGCAGGACGTGGTACCATCATCAGACCATCATCCCATCACAGATGCCACCGGAGGTGGCAATAAAGGATGACGAGAGGATACCGGGCGGGCTCGTGACCGACCCTCCTCCCCGTCCCTCCTCCAGCGGCCGCCACGACGCGACGCCATCTACCTCATCCACGGACTCAGCGGACTGGTTTTGTGGCGGCGCGGGGGGGGGGGTCGTGGGCCGAAGTGGTCATCCTCAAAATCGACTGTCCAACCAATCATCATCATCATCATACAGTATACAAAACGACATAATCTAAGTTAGATGACAATAATACATGTACAAAAGCAGGAGTTAGTCACTTAGGATCTGTCATTGGAATCATTTCCCAAATGGACATTCTGCTGGCATCATAGTTTCCGCCTGCCCAAGATTCCGTACTTCATCTTTGTCCAGCAAATGTCGAACAACTAAATCAAGATCTGCACTCCCTACTGCAGCAAGACCACCATGCTTCAAGTGGGTCATTGTTACGGCCCGTGTCACTAATTCCCTTCCAAAGTATTCAATCGTAAGGGATGCCACTTTCGACATGAATGTTTGCAACTCAGCAAAGATCCCCACAATACAGTTGTCAAAGACGGAGTGAAATGTTGGTAGGACGGGACTTTTGTGATTTTCAAACACAACCAGTCCTGCTATTAGGTGGGATTTGATACTCTCGAGGAGTGCGTCGTCTGCATTACGTACTTCTTCCATCAATGACTGGAGCGTTACGGGTAGGGCGATACTTTCCTTTGCCATCGACAATATATCCAATTCGTTTTTCATCAGAGGACCGATTGCATCACAGATGCGGTGCTCTTCACTTTTTTGCAGCTCCTCTACTTTGTCGTCATACCAGTCTGCTGCTCGGTCGGTCATGCCCCCACGAAGTTCGTCAAACTCATCGCCCAGCAGCGATGGAAGAAATAATGCCCATAGGCGGTTGTGCGTGGCAATGAAGAATTCACCCTTGAGTAGGGAACACTTTGATCTCCACACGGCCTTTCTCTCACGTACTGTGAAGTGCTGTCCTAGACCAACTTCCGCTGATGTGTAGGTCCCACTGTCCCAATTCTTTGCAAATGCAAGACTAATTGCATTCTGAATCTCCACCAGACTGCTTGTCATTGCAGCCCATCCGTGCTTGTACCAATCGTTCTCGCCATCAGCAAGATTAGACCTTGGGTGAAAGAAGAGTGAGTGATAAGTGTGAAACGTTAGAATCACGACGACGGGCAATATTTATGTGCTGTAAATTATTAGCCAGAAACTCACTCGACATTGCGTAGGTGTTGCTTCGTATCATACATTTCCAGCATGGCTGCAACTTCTGGCGTTTCACTGTGCTTCACGGCATTCCACGCCTTCGTGGCATCCATTCCGCAGTAGAGCTTTAACATTGAGTCACCACCCGGGTGCATCGTAAAGAGTTTGTTCATGTCGTACACTGTGGAATTGATCACTAGCAGGAGCCGCTTCTCAGCTCCTCCTTTGCGCAGCCCAGCAAAATCGTTGCATTGGCACAGCTCCGACAAATTGATTGCCTCCCTCATCTTTGGCTGCTTTAGGCTGGTGAATATATCCAACACCTGGTCGTTTTGTGGAAGTAAAGTAGACAACAACAAGTGATGAAGCATAACAAGAAATCATGGAAACAAATAGGCCTGTAGGGATGTGCATCAGTCCTCACCATGCGTTTCTCGGCAACCATTTTCTCGAGTAATTCCTTGCCTTGACTCTCACCAAACCTGTCACACAAGCTGCCGTCGAGTGCATCCAACGCAGTCCTTGCCAAAGATCCCGTTCCACATAGGTACACGAAGGAACCGTCTTGTATCATTTGCGACACACGCTCTCTGAATGCGTTGTCTTGGAAAATTTTGTCAATGTAGCCTACACGGCCCGGAACTTCTTGGTATATGACTTCGTTTCCACTGAAGATGGGCCTGCACGCATCTGCGGAGAACATGACCTCCACATCCAGGACATTAGCCTTCACCAACGATAGAATTTCATCCTCGAACGCCATATTCTTCCTTGTACGCTGTCCAATAATCAATAAATGCTTATTGCCACAGGTTAGACTCGGAGCCAAGGCGAGTTGCTGCCAAAACGCTGTTTGTGTAATTTGTAGTATTACAATGACAGTGAAATATGCTGTTAGTGGTGATATAAATCTAATTGTAATGAATGAAACGATATTCAGATACAGACAAACCTCGGAAAGGCGAGATGCCAGTGCCACCCGCAATCATGATTATTGGCGGTGGTTTGGACATGAGCAATGCTGGTAGGCGAAATCTTGGAGATTCATATGGTTTCAGCACAATTGACAAATCTCGTGGATCTAAAGTTGTACTGATTTCATCTGTCACGGCCCGAAGAAGATTCTTGAACATGGCCTGACCTCCAGGCATCGCACTCGCTCGCTTGATGACTTTATCAATCTCTTCCTCATCAAGATAAGCGTGGTATTTCAGTGATTGCCGCCGCTCATCCGAGAGGTTGAACTTCACATCATCTAGCTTGTTCTCATAATCGCTGTCACTGCACTTTAAGTTGGCCATACTTTCAAGCAAATCGATGGCAAGAGAGTGTCGAGTCAACGACTTCGACACGATGAAATCCGACGCAGCTCCATATTGTTGCACAAGATCATGTCTCTCTGCAAGCAGGGGAGACGTCTGTGCGACTGCTGATTTTGTCTGATACTTCAAGTGCTCAACATAGAGATGAATCTCATTCGGCTGGACAAGTGACGAGTTTGCGACTACGACAGGGGACGAGTGAGATAAAAGTTGAGTGGCAAAGTATTAAAACGTTAAGCTATACTCCTTACCCGAATAATGCCTGAACTTTGAAGGGTCAACCAGCTGTGTGGGGTGAGAGGAGGTAGGATAGTCAATTGTTAGAAAAGAAGTAGCAGTAAGCGCTATTGTCCATCATGCTTGCGACGCAGAACACAGCTTACCTCACAGAGCTTGGGAATCTGCGGAACTAGGCGCAGCACTTTGTCACGTGCTGCTTCTACACTCGTGGATACGATCGACAATCGTTTTTCTTGTTGTGGTGTCAATCCGGCCCCTTTTAATATGGTGCCTCGTGCAGCGTTACTCACTCTTCTGCTGCCTCCTGCCCCATCTCCTCCTTTGAGACGTCGTAGGTTTTCTTCTATCCGATGAAAATCGATGGTCGGTGATTTTGATGCGTCGTCAATTTGGAGCAGGTCGATTTCATCTCTCCTCAATATCGTGACAACATCAGAAAATGTCAATGCGGCATCTAGGTCTGCGTTCAAGAGAGCAAGGATCTCTTTCGAATGTGATGCTTGATAAGCCAGCTGCAACATCTTGCGACTCGCCGGGCGTAGCTCACCATACTTGAGGAATGAAGTCAACTTGACTTGTTTTGGAAGTTTGGGGTCATCGGCACCATTGGTTTCGTGATACTCTTGTCTTTGTTGCAAAGATTTGACCCACAAAGGATTGAGGTCTACCATGTATTCCTCCCCGAGAGCCTAAATGGTTCCAATTAGTGTTTGAACATCAAGAAGGATGAAGAGTGGAAAATATTTAGTGACAGCATATTGGATTCGAGTCACAACGTAATGTTGTAAGCACCCACCGTAGCTCTGTTTGCATCTCCATCCGCAAAGGCAAGTAGAGTCTTGTGAATCTCCTCTGCGCTTGACTCGTAAAGTATCCCAACATTAGATCCAGGAACTACTCGGATACCAGTATCTTTAACATCGATCCGGATATGATAAGCAGTCGAGCAATGACCATCGAGATCTTCCTGTGGTATTGGAATGATCTTCCCGACGCTGTACATCCCTCCAGCTTTTACAGGGATGGCAAACCTTTCATCTTGTCCAATCTTCAAGTGATCGGCAATCTTATCCCATGCTCTACAGATAGCAGACATACGGTGAAGTGAATGTTTGTTGAGAAACGTAGAGTTACCGCGAAGTACGCAAGTGCAAGTGAGACTACGTACCTGTCCTTCAGCAACCCAGCAACACCACCGATTGTAGAATCGCGTCCAAGCTTCATCGCGACCTCGATGTAGCCTAACATTTTAAGCTTATGACGTCCAAGGAAACCTTGCTCACCTGCATATTGCTGAAGACATGCACCAAAAAGACCTTGAAGCTCCCTATCACCGGAGTTGTAGACAAAGGATGGGACACTGATCCCATTCCTAACAGCAATTAGGAAGTTTGACCAGTTCGGTGGAAAGCTGAGGAAGAGCCCCTTAATCTCCTTCCCAATAAAACCCTCATGTTTGATACGACCGAAGAATACATCCAGGAGATGGACCAAAGGTGAAGCCGTACCAGAAGGTCCAAGGCTTGAACTAGTAATCGGCACGGCGATCGGGGCTACAATCTTGCACCAAACAGCCGCATCGATGTGATGTGGCGCCTTTCGCTGTTGCTGTATCTTCGACAAAACATCGAAGGACAATGCTCGCAAGAGATTGAGCAACGTTTCAAACCTATGAATGATTGGTGGGGAAAGTTTAAGTCCTGTCGGATGTGCGTATCAATTCAGGACGAATGACAATGACATCAAAACTACTTACTGCTTCTTCAACTTAACTACATCATTTTCTGATGCAGCCTCTTGCGCATCGACAACAAGCTGGACCAATGGCGCCCCAGCCATTTGCATCTCAGTCACAACGCCGAAGAAATTCTTCTCTTCTTGCATCCCCGATAGTAACAGACTGGGCACGAAGTTGCCCACATTTGCCTCGGCGGGGTTGTACTCGACGCTTCCATACCTGACCAACTCGTCGTTCAACCACGGACATGGCGTGGCACCAGGAGGTGGCGGTGGGACCTTGCGCTCGTCCTCAAAGCGAAAGTTGGCAGTTATTTGCTCAAAGTATCCGAGGAAGTGTACACCCTGTCTCCCCAAATGGAATTTACTCACAGTTTGCCATGGTACCTCCAATCCATCGGGTAATTTCTTTCCCGCTGGTAGAGCGTCGCCCAAATTCCAATACGCATGTGCGATAAAACCAAGTACGTTGGCTGCACGTAAAGCAAAGACGGCTGGTAGGCGCGTTGCGTCGAGTACTGGCAGAGTATCATGACTGTCACAGTACGATCGTAGCTTCCGTGATGAGACCAAGAATGGCAGTTTGTCAACTAACTTGTTCCATGTGTCGAATTCGGGTGGGAAGCGTGTAACCGGGGTAATGCGAGGTGCGAATCCATGTGAGAATGAGAGGTAACCATGATTCTCATTGCCTTCACGTGCGTTTATTTCTTCAGCTTTGAGAACGGCCTCGCGAGGGGTCATCATTTTTTCTAGCGTATTTGTCGTCGGAAATTCAAATTTGCATGTCACGAAGTGAGCGTTTCATTGCAAGGCGTTCAGACGTTGTGGAGGGCATTGCTGATTTGTTCGGTCGTCTTGAGAAACGGCGCAGAGAAATTTTTATCAAAAAATGCAATTTCAAAATCTTCCTGTCCTTGAATCATTCCCCGAAGATAATGTGATCGACGAGCTCCTCAAGAACTTGAAGAACCCACAGACATAAATTTCTCAGACTCACCACGAAGAGTCCTCTACATCTGATAATGATTCAAGCATCCATCGACGATGACAACAAAGTAGACGAAACGACGGTCCAATGGGCACGAGAAGCATTACAACGACGACGGAAAGAGATGCGACAACAAAAGGAGGATTTGATTGCCTCGTACCGACAAGACGTCGTGGCAAGGGACTCCGTTTCGTTGACCTCAGCTGCTTCGCCAACCCATCCCATGATAGAGAGGGGTAAAATGATCCTTGCTGAGACTGAGGCTCAATCGGATATCCTGATTCGATATGCGTCTTTCCAAAATAGCATTAGTACGACACCAACAAGTACTCCGCAGCAACTAACGATTGCTCCTAATCTCCCAATCGAATCATCGCCGTATAGCTGGGAAGAAGACGCTGAGTGCGAGGAGGTAGGAAGTAGTGACGACGATGAGCTACTAACGGAGGACGAGGCACGAGCCAAGCTTCAGGAACTAATCGCCACAATGAATCGTAATCGACGGGATGACGATGTAATGGATCTTTCCGAGAATACACTTACAATCAAAAGCTTTGATCCGTCATCCATGAATACTGCAAAAGTCGCTGTCCAACGCAAAGCCAAATTCGATGAGGCCTTGGCTGCGGCAGCAGCTGAATCTCGATTGATATCATCATTCAAAGCGCTACCTCTACCGAGTGGAGCAGAGGTGAAGCATAATATCTTTGCACCCACGCAAGCATTCCAGGGTAAACAAGTAATGGGAGGTCGGACACATGATCCCACTACTGATGACAACTGCAACTATGCACCCTCCTCTCTCTCGGGGTCGTCATCGTTCTTCCGAGGTGTGCTTGATGATAGCCTTTCTGTACTAACTTCAGTGACCAGCCATGATGACGATGATTCGTTTGGCGCAGCATCATCCGGTGTACATATGATCAGAACAGAGACTGACAAAGAGCGAGCGAAGCAATTAATGGCCGATAGGAAGACGAAGAAGAAACAAATCCTTGACGAAGTCGACCGAATAGTCATGGGTGAAGATACTATGACACCAGCTCTGATTGCTGAGAGTGCTGCTGCTGCGGCGGGCACCAACGGAGAAGCAAGCTGTGACATCATGTCCGTGGTGGTGGTGGAGGATCCGGCAAAGCTATTGCAAGATATTGCTCATTTAAAAGCCAAGCTCAAGCAGAAGAAGACTGATCGTCTTGCCATCTTGAACGATATAGTTGATATTGACTTGAATGCACCCTTTGACAGGCTGATTCATGGCAAAGTCGTCGGGGGTGAAGTAAAGAACATAATCGATCGACTGAAGAAACGAGTATGTGGCGATATAGCCGATTATGATTCCAACAGGGCACGCTCTATCAGTCAAGACACGAGTAGCTTGTCGCATAAAATGAGTGCAACTTCACCACCCACGACAAATCTTACTCCCATATTCGTTCGTCAGCAACAGTGGGCGAAGCAACGCGAGCAGAAACTCTTGAATGCCAGGCTACAGCAGGAGGCTGATGCAATGAATGGTATTACCGGAGTGCCACAAATTTCCGATGCGACACAATCGTGGAAAAGAGCAAGAGAATCACACGATGAGACGCTGCGGAGAGTGGCCGAGGAGGATGCAAAGAAACAACAGGTGAGAGAAGAGAAGGAGAAGGCCTTGAGGGAGGAGCTTGTAAAGGCGACGGAGACAGAAAATAAGGAAGTGGAGGTGGCCAAGGCGTTGATAACTAACGAGGCGGACACCGAAGAGCGACGGAAGAGGATTGAATCGTTAGCGCGTCCTCGTCAAGTCAGGGCGGCGTTCGCTGCTAGCATGGAGTCATGTAGCAGCAAAGATGAGGAACACGAGCAGCAGCATCCACTTTCGGATCTGCCTTCCAAATCTAAAATCTTCCTCTCTCCAAAGCCCAAGAAGAAAATGACACGAGCAATATCAATACATGATGAGGGTAGAGCTGATCTTGCTACCTCGTCCGAGTATCTTCCTTCCAACCTAACGTCTGTTGAGAAGAAGCCAGAAAAGTTTTGTGGAATGAATAGTTTCGCAGAGATGAGTGACAAAGAGTTTGCCAAACTGATAAAAAGCATTGGCAAAGGACTTTCGGTGAAAGACGGCAGCTTGATTTAGGTTTATGAATTGACTAGTAGTGCATTCGCACCGTAGAAGAAGCGCAAGTCATTATTATGAAATGAAACCACAGGAAACTAATGGTCTAGCACTCTTCATTCTTCAGGTGTTTTTTTCTCCTCCTCTTCGCTTCTTCGAGATCATTGAACGAAAGGTATCCACTTGCTTTTCCTTTGATACACGCCTTTAATTCAAATCCACGCTCCGGTTGAGATTCCTGTGCTTCAATAATTGCTTTACAAATGTTGTTTGATCAGCACTACTCTGCGTAAACCATTGACAAATAAGCTTTGAAGTTTTGAAGGAGTTTAGCGTTCTGAATTGGAGCGTGTGTATGCCTTCAGAGAGTTGTGATCCAGGAAAAAAATCGTCGCATTTTAGCACAAGAGTTCCTAAACTCTTTGCCTGACTTCGACTCAACTCCTCACATTGAAAGCTGCACGAAATGTATGTCGGGTTACTTCTCAAACCTCAAAGATGAAACCGTCATCCAGAAGGTGATCTTCGTCATTGGTGGAAGTGTCTGATGGGCCTCGTGAAAGCCAAATCCAGTCGGTAAGATGGAGATGTAGTCATTTTTACGATGATTCTTCGTTGTATGCTTTCGTGAAAACGAATTCCGCAACTGGACCGGACAACGAATGCAAAGTTAACATTACCACCCTGAATGACGGAGAAGATGAATGAGGATCGAATCAATGTAGAGAGAAGAAGATTCCTTTCTCTACTAGTGCACGTTGCCCATCCAAGTAATCATAACTCATTACGTAGTGATTGCAATACCTTTTGTGTTCAGACATATAATTCTACCCCAAGATATCACAATACATATTAATGATTACGACCACACCACACCACGAATATCTTGACAATAGTGTGCCTTGCAGCACTCAGCGTGGCTGTAAAACACATACCACGATTCAAATCCAGCCATTCTCATCCATGCTGGTGCTGTACCCATGACACATTCAAACTTGCCATTGAGAGTTGGGTACCAAGTTTCACTAAATGGTGCTGCTGATGCTGCTGCCGGTATTACAAGGTTGGCCTGACACATTTCACTTTGGTCCTTAAACCATAAGTCACAACATGCCTTGGCCGACGTAAATAGATGTGTTGTAATCTGTGTCGGATCGGCCATCCATTCTGGATAGTCATTACCAAATGCGCACCAATTACCCTTCCAATTGGGATAGAATGCAGCATCTGAAATATAGAATTCGCCCTCCTGTACACCATCATCTTCGGGTATTACACAATCGACATTATATGGATACCAACGTTGACAACATTCGACACCGGTTGTGAAGAGATAATCTTTTGTTGATAGATGCATCCACATTGGGAAATTACGTCCAAATCTACATAGCAAAACGTGTTTGTGGCCATGGTGAGTAGATTGATTCATCCCTTACATTCTCAGGAAGAAAGCTAAATGATATAGTATGAATTTGATGTATGAACACTTACCGACAGTTGGCAACAGTTGAACCAACCAGGTGAGGATAATAGTAACCCGTTAACCCATCTGCCTTCTTGGGGGTTGTCGTGGTCATGTCCGGACAATTCTCACTTGTGGGGTACCAGGTACTACAACACATCTCTGGTGCTTCAAAGAGATAAAACTCTTTATTCTGATAAATAGGTTGAACATGAAATAGATGATAGGATACGATTGTTTACGATATTATTTAATGTCAATAGAGGTGTGGGAATGCAAGCAGTCACAAGAAGATCCAATAGAGTACAACAAACTTACCGCCTCTTCCATCCAATCTTGATAGTCTGAATCATACACACAATTCCTTCTACCATGCACATCGGGGTAATAAAACTTGGTACGTTGCAAATCTACCACATCCTTAGCTTGTACTACTGCAATATCCGCAAGACTATTCGTTACACATGTCGCTTCATCTACATTATTAAAATGTCGATGACAACATTCCTTCGGCGTGGCCGATAGAGCATGTATACCCGCAAAGTCAGCCGAACTTACACAATGTTCCTCTCCTGTCTTACTTTTATACCATGGACAATCACCATCTCCACCCGTGCCTACAGTACAGCCACCGTATAGATTGAAATCTCTGAAAGGAATGTTGATGTTGCAAAGGTCAGAATTTATAGAGTTGTGACGACCTCATTGATAGTAGAGCACAGTACAATGTGCATAGATCCTTGAAAAAAAATAATAACACAAACTCACGAATGTGTGGTACATCCATCATAGCACTTTTGATTCGCAGACAGGCAAAAACCCGGGTCACAAATACACTGTGTAGTTCATGACACGGCGTGTGAAAAAAAACAAGCAATTAGATGGGAGCAGAAATATCATGAATGAATAATGTGCAATAACTATCATCTATACTACTCACTTGACATGTACAATCGTGAAATATACCCCATCCACAATCATGATATCCTAATATTGGGTCAATTCTTTTGTTTGGACATACAATATTATTATTAATATTCGAACATTTGTTGATTGTCGATACTGCCGAGACTTTGGCAGTCGGGACGAACGAGGTGTATTTTGAGTTTGCCACGTTATTTACTATCCGATTCGTTGTTGGACTTCGTGCTGTTGTCGTAATAATTGGGCCCCTACTTGGACTAATATCAGTCCTCTTGACTGTTGGACTTTTCGTACTACTACTGCTACTCGTCGTCGCCGTTGGACTCCTAGATGGACTATTCTCATCAGTCCTCTTAGTGCAAGTGAAGGAATGTGCCGCAATTAGTACATAGCTATCATACAAGTTATCGCCAACATCCGTTATGGCCAATTTGATATGATTCCATTGTCCCACGCCCCGTCTTGGAATACCCCTCGCGGTTAGTATCGTCGTGAATCCATCTGCCTCGATATTGGGATATGGCGACCTTCCATCCTCGACAATAAATGTATTCTCATGAAAGTATCGTGAATTACGTAGTGCATTGACAGTATTAATCGATACTGCCGTAATGTTACTACTACTACTACTACTACCATCATCATCATCGTCGTCATTTGGTAATACTGCTATATTCTCACCATTCAAATAAAATGCAAATACATCATTGAATGGCGAATCGACGTATTCGGGATATTCATCGCTACCAAAAATGTAATCGAAGCTAACTTCGACAGTAGCGTTGATGTCGTCATCGTTATTGCCGCATAGGAAGCTGAATTCAATCACGCACTGTGTGTAAGTAAGGTTTGTTTGTTTGTTTGTTTGTTTGTTTTGATGGATGGGGATGATGAGGAAAAAGGCAAGATCGCACCACGACAATATTTGGAGAGGAAGAAAAAAGGAATGGTTAATGAAAAAGTTGGAGATTGAAATGAGAACGGCAATAAGTAAAACACACACGCGCAAAGAGAAGCACTGGGTATTATATACGTACCGCATCATGAGTTGGAATAGTCGTCAGTTGTTGCTGTACTGTCGTCGTTGTCGTCGTCGTCGTTGTGGTCGGAGAATGATTATCAACATTAACAATCGCCCCCAAATCATCGTCTCCCATTATGCCCCAATTCGTCGATTGTCGATCATTGACGTTGACATTGCAGAACGAGTCCGGTCGACCGGTGCTCATGATGATCCCGCCGTCCCTCGGGAGGACGAGTGCCGAATCATTATTATCGACATTGTCATTGGCGACCAAGGTCGTCGTCGACCGTCGTCGTCGTCCATTATTATTATTCGCCGCCGCGAAGAGTTCGTAACATGCATGCGACGAGGTGCTGACGTTGGCAATTCGCACATTTTCGCGGTCGGCCAACAAGCTCGAAACGAGCGAGGTCGCATCGGGCGCATTCGCGGACGTGGTGCAGCGATCGTCGTCGTCTCGACGAGCGGCATGATGCGACGACGAACCTCTCGTCGTCGTTGGCGCGGTGTCGCCGCCGCGACTAATATCACCGCTGCGCTCTCTCGACATCGTCCGCCGCCGACGCCGCGTAACGACGTCGTCGCTATTGTCGTTATTCGCGTCCGAACCGCCATTCGCCGCGGTCGTCAGGAGCATAATGATGAGCGCACGATGATCGATCGACGTCATTGTTTTTTTCGTCCGTTTCTTTCCGGTCCGCTCGGGGGTGCTACAAGCCTTGTCGGTCGAGGCGACAAATATCTTGGAGCAATATCGTACGATGCGGGGAAACATCATTTCTCTTCATTGCCCGTCCCGTTTCCGTTCGCAAAATAATCCGTTCGGCGTGAAGAGAATTCTTCATTCTTCCAACTTTCAGCCGCGCTTCCCGCGCCCTTGTCCATCATGAATTCCAAAGAATGGCGACGGGGATATTCTGGGAGGACATGTGGGATTCGTTTTACGTACCAACCTACCAGATTACCGGATATTACGCATGTCGCGTGTGTCGAAGAAAGAGAGTTTACGCCTAAAACTGACGTTACTTTACAATATTATATTATCGATGGCACAAACAACAACAACAACCACCACATATTATCCACTGCAAGAGAGTGGAAACACTTTGGCCCAAGGAACTTTTACTTGGGACGAAAAATAAATTGCTCCGCCATGAGAGTCAGAAGCCGCGTAGTCGACGTCGCGTCTTGTTTCTGTTGCC
>Ga0247843_1007363_pt1 | contig 13630 bp, 10 predicted proteins | sample LaCruzMarch2017__FD_192420 | JGI IMG/M metagenome (GOLD analysis project Ga0247843, IMG submission 192420) | Freshwater microbial communities from meromictic Lake La Cruz, Castile-La Mancha, Spain - LaCruzMarch2017_8m | ecosystem: Environmental > Aquatic > Freshwater > Lake | place: Spain...
CTAAAGCAGATTTTGCTTTAACTAAATTGTCAACATATTCTTTCTCAAATGGCAATACAGCATCCCATTCAGGTTCTGTTACAGCACCTACTCTACCAATAAGTAAAGGATCAGCTAAAGCATATGTCAAGTTAAAGTCACTATCTGCAAAGTGCATTTTAGTGCATAGATTTCTATTTTTTTCTAAATTAAATAGCAAGTCACCGGAAGTGATTCCTATCAAGTTTAGTAGTTTTTTAGTGTCAAAGATAGCTAGCTCACTGTCTTCAATGTCTATATTGTTGTGAGTGATTTTACCTATTACCTCTTTAGAAATTGACATAAAGTCAATGGTTAGGGTTTTGTCTTTGATTTTCCACTTGACGGACTCGTTCTCGCCCAAGTAGTATTTGTTTATAACCGATTGTATAATTAACTTATTTACCATGTGTTAAATGTATGAAATATTATTTAAATATCCTAGTTGAATGTAAAAAATTGCGTTTTATATGAATTCAAATTAAAGTCCCAGCCAATATCACTATACACGCCCTCTAACTTGTTTCTCATGATCCCATCAAATAAACCATCTCTATCAATAAATTTATCTACAAGTTCTACAATTTCAGGAGCATCATTGTATCCGTTCAATCCTACCACTGTTAACTGGTATGGGTTTGGTTTCAAATAAGCTAAATACATTTTATCTCCAATGGTAAACTCTGGGTATTTTACGGTTAGTTTTTTGTATCGTAAAATGTCGTTTGTAGCTATGGCTGCTTTTGTGTTGATTGGGCATTTCAATTTCAATTTGGAAAATAAATCACCGGCCATAGGTTTACGTTCAATATATTCACCCATTTTCTTCAATCCAGTTGGTTTCAGTAAGTTGATCCACTCAATTTCACCAACCATTTTCTTGAACTCCATTACGTCTTTATCTATTTCTTCTTTTGGTTTACCAAATAGAATATTTTTGATCAAATTTTCTCCAAAGTTTCTAAATAAAGGAGGGAAATTAGATTTCATGATGTCCATTCCTTTCATCTCCAATTCCTCAATTGGTATGCCTTCTTTGTTTACAATGTACATTGCGTAACGGCGTTTTCCGGACCAATACGCTTTTTCAGCGATTACCTCTTGCTTGAGCACAAAGTGGTGTTTACCAGTTATATTAAATAAATTTTTTACAACAATATCTAGGTTATTGTTTGATTTTTCTTGGATTTTGTCTGTAAGTTTAAGAATAACTTCTATACGTTTTTCCCTAGGCCAAGAGTCTGAATCTGGGTATAGTTTTTGGAGTAATTTAGTAAGGGTAAAATATGCGCTGTCAGTATCTGACGCTAAAACATGTTTTGGGTGATCCATTGAGTTAGAGTTTTTTCAATATTATTATATTCATAGTAAGGTATCCTTAATAAAGTAATATTATTTGCTAAGCAAAAATTAGTTTTAATTTTATCTAATTGTTTTCTATTTTCCAATCCTTCCTTCCCACCAAATAATTTAACTTCTTTATAATGTAATTCCCCATCATATTCAATACATAAATTATATAAAGGAAGATAAAAATCAAAGGGAAGATATGTTTTATTTTTACATTTTTCAAATTTGTATTGTGGGATAAACTGTATGTTATTTTTTTTAAGAAAAATTCTAATTTTTTCTTCTCCTAAACTATTTTTACAATTTGGGCATCTTTGACCAAATAAATGGTTTGCTATAGTTTGGTTAAATTTACCATGTTTAGGGCATATCATAACCATAGGTTTATAATAATCGATATATGTTTCCCATTCATATTCAAACACATTTCCTATTTTTTCTTTAATTTTTTGTTGTATATTTTTTATAGTAAGTTTCTTTCTTCCTTTTGGATTACAAAGAGGACATTGTTGTTGTTTATTTTTTAAATTATCTATAGTATTATGGAATAAACCATGTTGGGGGCATATTATACTATATGATTTTTTAAAATCTATTTTTTCATCTATTAAACTATAATCATACCCATTTAATTCTGTTAATTCTTTAATAATTTCATAATTAGATAAATTTCTTCCAACACATTTGGGACATTTACATTTCAATTTACCATAATGAAAATATGCATTTTGGAAGAAAGATCCATGTTTAGGACATATAATTTCAATTTTATGTTTATCCCCTTTATATTCTACTTTAGAATAGTCATATATGTTTTTATGTGTTTGGACACATCGTCTTATTATTTCATCAGTTGTTAGCATATATTTTTATTATACATATGGAAAACCTTATAAAGCATTAATTTCTTCTTCAATCATTTCATCTATAAATTTAATTGTTTCTTTTATTAATCTTTGGCCACTATTTGTGGTTGCTGCTGAACATATTTTAAATCCATCTGTGAAGCGCCATGAATTAATTGCATAGGTACCATATAAACTATTTTGTAAGATCTTAAAAGCCATTTGGTACAAGTCATATAGTTTATAGTTTGCCCAATCTTCTGCTTTACCAGCTGTTTTCTTAAGGGCTCTATAGTGTTCTCGTTGATCGAACCAATCCTCTAGTACCTCACAAGCTATGCTCTTTTGATCGGTTCTATAAAATGCTCCACTAGCGGAAATGGTCCAGCTATTGTCTTCAATTAATTTGATTAGAGCACCTGCAGATATTCCAGCATCTTTTAATGTATAAGATCGTTTAACTAGCTTTTGTATGTGTAATTTTTCTTCAGGGTCAAGTTTCTTTAACTGCTCAAGTGAATTATATTGTTCGTAATTGTTTTTTGTAACAATTCTACCTACCAATGTTTCAACACCCAAATTTAGAGATTTAATAATTGAAGGATATAGTGAGGTAAAATCTAAATCACTTACATCTGAATATAGTCCTGGAATGGGATCAAGTAAATATCCACCTGCGTAGCTGTCTTTTTTACGAATTGATTTTGGGAATCGATTAATGTATTTTCCCGACATTGTCTTTACTACAATATTATCTTTCTCAAAGCTATATACAGTACCTTCAATTGTTGAAGTACCACGTTGATGTATAACATGATCACCTAGTTCAAGCTCTCTAATGGTGGGATTTGTAGTAGTTGGCTTATTCGGTGCAATTATACCTTTGCGTTTTAAATACGTTAAAATCGCCCCTTCATTTAATATAGTATTATAATAAATTGATTCATATGGAGTGTGACATAAATGGGAAATCAAAATAGTTAATTCAATAAATTTTAATTTTTCCTCTAATGCTTCTATAATCTCAACATCTCGAATGTTATAGTCTATAAACTTAATTGGATCTTCTCTAAATAAAGTATCTAAATTACCGTTATATTCAATTTTACCTAATTTAACATATTTTGTACCAATATCACCTAATTTATATGATGGCTCTTCTTTCATAATATATTTACGAAGCAACAACATATAATCTAAACTACTAACTAAACCAATTTTGATTGGAGAGTTTGGTTGAGATAATGTTTCTGTAATTTTTCCAATTGGGGATAAACGATTTACTTCATCTCCTAAACATTTTTGTATTCTATAATATAAATACGGAATATCAAAGAAATCACTGTTATATCCGGCAACAATAGTAGGATCAATTTGTTCCCATTTTGATAAGAATTTACGTAATAATGTATTCTCGTCGGGACATGAAATAACTATTTTACCGTCTTGGTTTATATCTTCTATTTTACCTGCTTTATCTAAAATAAAACATGTTTTTTCCTTAGTAGAAACATCAATTAAAGCAATTGCGGTAACTTCAGCATTAGCTTCTCTAATAGTAAATGGGGTAAGTGCACCTAGAATTTCAATTTCAATATCTAAATAAACAGTATTGTGATATTCAGGCATTTCATCTGTTTTATAATACAGGTCTCTTAGGAGTACAAGTTCACGGTCAATATCCTTTTCATAAATTGTAGGATCTTTTCTATCATATTTGCCGGATATTGGAGAACATTTCTCACCAAATAGTGTTTCATGTTCTCCATATTCATCCAACTTATATAGAATAGGCCAATATTGGAATTTATGTATTCCTTTTTTATCGTCCCGTAGATAGTAGTACCATTGATCTTCTCCTGGTAGTCTGTTGTAGTAAATACTTTGATACATAAACTTTATTTGTATGAAGATACAAAAAAAGCCTGGCATTGCCAAGCTTTTCAAATATTATTTTAAAAATTGAGATAAGTCAGGTCTAAAGTAATTGATATTTTTCATTACTTTTCTATCACGTGTTCTATATACAATATAATATTCTCTAACCTTTTCATAGTGACACGGTTCCTTTTGTTCTGAGGAACGTACTCTAACGGTTGCTTGTGCCTCTTCTTCACTAATGCAAGCTTTACTAAGATTTGATGCTTGTACTTCTTGATATGCAGGCCATACTTTATCCTTAAGACCATGTAGCATAGCGCCGTTACCCAATGAAACGTAGGTAATGTCACATAGAGCATCAAGAACTTCAACAATGTTTCCTGTTTCGCATGCATGTTTATACTCCTCCAATTCTTCTAAAATGAAATTATAGACAAACATCCACTCGTTTTCATCAGGTATGTTCGGGGTATAATTATTGGGTTTACCCATTACTGCGTTAAATTCCTCCACTTCTGATACAAATGGAACATAGTTGTCTTTTATGTCTTGTATTTCGTTTGAAATTTTATTCAACTCATTGATTACATCATCTCCAAGTTCAATCTTGGACATCATGGATAGGTCTACTACTTGTGAATGTAATAAATCTATTAATTCTTCTTGTTTTTGTTCTAGTAGTGTCATAACTTATTAAAATGGGGTTTGTGTGTTTGAGCTAAAAAATTTTAAATTTCTTAAAGTTTCAAGTTTATCTTGAGCATCTGCTAATTGAGATATAAGTTTATCCATTTCTTCTAAATGTTGGGGATGTTCTCCAATCCCAACTGAGCTAGTAAAGTAAATAAATAGGGTTGCTTCTGCTTCTGCTATTTGGGCTTTATGTTTTGCTTCTAAAGCTTCATAGAGTAATTGTGATTTTTCCATAATTTTCATTTATTTGTTTTTTCTATTAAGTATATATATAATCTTTCTCTTACGGTTTCTTTCCAAACGTTAATTCGGGATTGACTAAAGCTGTCTTTATGTTTTGGGTCAATTAATATCATTAAATTACCCTCCAATTCAGCATCAATTATTTTAAGGATTTCTTCCTTAGATCTGGTGTCCGCCATTGTTAATTTTTAGTGAATCAAAGAATTCTTGACGTGCTTGATTATTATTATCTATAAACACACCTGATGCTTTTGTAGTTACCATTGAAGCTCCTTTATGTTTAATTCCTCTGCAAGATACACAATTATGTGTTGCTACTATTGTAACAATTACTCCTCTGTTCAATTCACAAATTTTATTTACTGCATTGTGGATTGCTGAAGTTAATTGTTCTTGAATAGCTCCTCTACGACCGAATAGTTCTACAATTCGGTTTAATTTGGATAAACCAATTACTCGACCTTCGTCTCCAACTACATATCCAATATGAACAACTCCTCCAATTGTTTGGTGGTGATGTGAACACATTGAAGTAACAGGAATGTTTCTTTCAATTACAATGCCATCGTATCCATCACTTGGGAATGAAGTAATATCAGACATTGCAGTATATCTTCCAGCAAATAAATCAAACACATATGCTTTTGCTACACGACGAGGTGTTTCTGATGAATTTGGATCATTTTTCCAATCTACACCTAATGCAGTTAAAAATTGACCATAAGCTTCTTCTGCTTCATTGACCATTTTCCATTTTTCTTGTTCTGTAAGTGGGAAACCAGGTGCTACTCCATTTGCAAAACCAATTTGTACACACTCTAGATCAGTGTGAGTTTTTCTACGTTTATTTTCACTCATATATTTAAATTAATCTTGTATTGTTATTTTATCTATTTTATATTGTTTTTTATATCTCTCAATATACGACTTTCCTACTCCAATATCAACGATTTCATATTCATCTGGGATAACAGGTATATGTTTTCTATTAGATATAATGGAATCTAATTCAAGGTTTTTGTATGTGTTTAGGTAGTATTTTTTACCTGTTGGTTTTTTATAAACAACACATATCATTATTTTTTCAGATGCAGGTCTACCTGTTCGAACAAATGTAGATTTAGGTGCGATTTTTTTCGAAGGTCTTCCTCTTCCCATAACTTTTTATTTTATTGTAATATACAAAGGCCCCTTTTGGGGGCCTAATTATTTTTTAAAATTTATCAAAAACTTATTATCAAGGATCTATTGTTAATGTTGGAGAACCTCCTACAAAATATGATGCACTATAAACTGTAGGTATTCCTCCAATATATGAGTATATTAATGAGCTTGAAGGATCGGGGCAAGGAAGAGGATATTGGGTTGTAGTATAATTAAGGGATCCAGTAGCTGTAAGATTAGTTACTGAGTAAACTTCAAAATCATTTGTTGATAGTGAATAATTAAAACTACTGGTTAAGTGTGGGAAACGGATTGTAAATCCTAATGTATATCCTTTATACATCCATCCTGTATCATAAGCAAAGTCTGAAGTCCTATGGTATGGGATAAAATTACAAGGTATAGAGCCTGATAATGATGGTAAATTAATCCACCCTGTTGGAGAAGAAGGGGAAGGGATAAATGGAAGTGTGTAAGTGCTATACCTGGGGAAAGAATTAGATCGGGGTGGTGGATCTGAAGTGCAAAAAGATCCGCTAGGGGAAGGAGATGCAGCGGATTGGTAAACCTTAATATTGGATTGAAAAGGGTTAGCAGCTTTAGCTCCTACAGTAGTAGTAAAGGTAATGATTGATTGATTTTGTACATTCTGATTATAAGTATTTATTGCAAAGGTGTTAATGATAGAATAACAATTACTGCATGATAAATTATTAGGGTAACAATTTACCATTGGGGTTTGTGGAATTGTTATAGACCAAGAGGTGGCGGATGGATTATTATCATTAACGTAAACTATATTGAAATAATCATTTATATGGAAATTAAAATTATAAAAAGTAGTGTTATCCCCACAATTAGCATTTGAAGATAATTGAATTGGAACCACTAAATTAGTATAATTATAATAATCTAAATTAGTACTTCCTGCAGAGCATAAAACTTGGGGAGTTGGGGGTGATGGTTGAATGGTGTTGAATGAAGTATCTAAAGAATTTTTATAATATAAATAATCACTATATAAATTAAATGTTAATTGGATTTGTTGTGGAGTTTTATTTAAAGTAATTATCCCCGTTGAAGAAGGACCACATGTAGGAGGATGTATTGAGCTGTAACTACAATTAGATGTTGGTGTTAGTGGGATATATTGAGTTCCAGGAGGGAAGGACATTTGATTGCCAACCCATGAATATGAACCAACTAAATTTCCATTCAAACTTGTAAGGGGATTGTTCATAGATAATAAATCTGATTGGTCAGCACATCCTGTTATGTTTAGAATGAGTTTTTGAGCATCACACCCATATATTTTTGTTAAATAAAGTGAACTAATTTTAGGTAAACTGTTTGGCCAGTTATCAAAATTACAATCAGTACAATCGAAATTATCTAGACATTGGAATGCTGCTTTCCATTGAGTATTATTGTTTGTTGGGTTAGGGGTTATTGTAATTTCAAGTAAATCGGGGGATGAAGGATTACTACTTGTTTCTAGGTTGGTTAAAGTTAATACTCGTTGAAAGCCTTGATATGGAGTTGAATTCCCATATAAATAAGTGCCCGATTCTTTAGGCCAAACATTATTTAAAGGTTGGTTTGGGGATTGGGGAAGTGTTGGGGTTGTAGAAGGATTTATTGGAAAAGGTGGAAATTGAAAATCATTCCCCCTTTTAAGTTTTTCTAAATAAATTGGTTGAGAATATAAACTGGGATTTGTAGTTACACTTGGATCTCCAGATTTCCATTTAATTTCTATTTCATCATAAACAGAATAGGCTCTAAAGAAATATGCAAAATATTTTGTTGTAGGATCTAGAGCATATGTTAGTGATACAGGGGCAGATGTAGTACCTATTGCTTGACTATCAAAATCAATTTGATGGGTATATTTTGCTATCCCTTGAAACGGACCATTATCACATTGTAATGGGTCTACTACAATTGTATCAAAGCAACTTTCAAATGGAATTAATTGTCCACCGGCAGATCCACTTACACTGCTATAAGTTACACCATTAATTGCTATATCATGTACAATACCTTCCCAGTTACCTGAAAAAACAGGGACTGAATTATTTCCTATTAGAGGGTGAGTAAATTGATAAGGGGTGAATAATGTTCCATATCCTGAAGTTAATACAGGGGAAGAATAGTTTCCATTTAAATACCATCCAATTACATAATCTGTAACAGGACCACAAGTACTAGTTAAATTTCCTGCTACAATAGATCCTATAGTGGATGTAGGAAATTCATCAAATATTAGAGGGCAAGTTTCACAAAATATTGGAGGTGGGCCTTGGGGAATATCAATTATAGCATAACAACACTCAATTGTAAGTTCCCCAGCAGTTATATTAGTAGGACTAAATATAGCAGCAGCAACATTTAAGTTAGGATCACATTGATCTATAACTATAATTTGAGTTGCTCCTGCAGGAAGATTAGTAAGTATGTAAGGGCAATTTCCTATTGGGAATGGGAATAATTGGGTATAATTAATACCTTGGTCCAAAGGGACAGTAAATCCATCTAAATTTTGATAAATAGCAAAACCATTAGGAGATAAATTATTAACATTAAAATTTGGGGTGTTTTGGTCTAAACAAATAGCGTAGCTCATATTTTTTTATTTTTTTTATTTAACAAATATTATGTTTTTCTGTAAGACCAACTTGCCAATAAGTTGAACCACTACAAATTAAAGTTGAATTGCTGCTACTTCCTGAAACGGTTTTATATACTATTGTATTTCCATCTACTACAGGAGCTATACTTCCAGTCCACGCTTTAATCCCTAATTGAGATGCAACGTGATCTATGCGGCAAGCTAATCCTATACTAGAAGCAACTTCATATCCTGAAAATTGGTTATATGGCGCTCCATCTCCAGCAAATACTAAACCAACTATTTTCCAAGTCCCTCCAATATTAGCAATTAATGTAGAACCTGAATCTCCTGCCCAAGCGGGGTAAGGACAAACTGCAACTTGTGATCCAGATGTTGGGGGAGAATATGATGCACTATTATCTGGTTTAACAAATGCAATTAAGTCTTGCACATATGCTGCAGTTAAAGATCCTTGAAGATTATATCCTACATTTGTGTTAACCATTGAAAATATTCTTAAAGGGCATAAAGTACCAGGGGATCCTTTTGCTCCTGTTGTTCTTCCTGAACTATAAAGTTCGGGATTTGAATTTAATAAATTATTTATTTCTAATGTTGATGCAAATGGCATTGAAGATGTATAAACTAATCCTACTTGTTGAAATGAAGAAGTAAAATCTATAATTGTAGCTCCTCCACTTGCTGTACAATAAAGTGAAAATATAGCTGCATCTGAGTTATTAATTAACGTATTATTAGTTGCAGTAGAAGCTGAAGTGTATAATGGTACGTATCTTAATACTCTTCCAATTTCAAGATTACCTCCAGGGTTTAATATTGAATTTTCTCCAGTTTGGTAAACATAATTACCTTGAATAGTAGAATCAGAATCTATTAAATCATATTCATTTTGTGGGTTAATATAAGTTCTTTGGCTTGTGTAAAATGGATCTCTAACTACTACGTGATTATTTGTTAAACCAACTAAAGCGTTTGAAGCTGAATCTTGACAAACTAGTCCCATTGTTCCTACTGATCCCTGCCCATATGGAGGACATTTAACGGTTGCAGTAATTGAAAGTCCTCCTTTTATAGCTCTTGTTGTTTGTCTATTAATTGGATTTTGAATAGTAGCTGAGCTAGTAGGTCCAACACCAAATACCCATGGATTTTCTCCGAAATAACAAGTAGCACTACAAACAAAAGGATTGATTTCTCCGGTAGCTAAAATTATTTGAGTTGATATTAAATTCTCACTACTTCCTGACCAGTTATAATTTGTGTATTGATCTACTAAAGTAGATAATGAAGCCGATACTTTTGAAGGAGAAGTTAAATATGTTGAGGAAGGTACAAAAATTTGTAAGGAAGCTGTACCTGTAGATAGAATACCTTCATCATACATTGTTATGATTCCTGGGTTTGAGCCAGTTATTGAAGAGCTATATTCCATTTCAAATCCATATCCTACCCATGATCCTGTAGGGAGTAGTTCGTTAAAAGACATTGATATTAGGATATCTTTTATTTCATCTTTGTATTCAAAAGCCATTTTATTTTATTTTTTTAATATTAACAATTTTTAGTTCCAAATTTCATATAAATAGTATGAATAGCATTACATTCATCACAATTATCATATACATAATTACTTCCTGAAAAATAATTTCCTGTGTAAAGAGTTTGTGATGGATAATTAGGAAGTCCTGTTGCAATGTTTGTAAATTCCCAACAGTCTTGATTAGAATCTTTTTGAACTTCTCCTGGGGTTATTGTGCTTCCACTTATACTTTGAACTAGATATTCATTTGTTCCACATTTTTGGTAAATATAATAACTTGGAAAAGTATAACATTCTCCAGTTAATGGATCAATATTTCCTGAAGAAATTACTCCATTGTTAAAATCATTATCATAAAAACAAGATGAAGCTGTTGTGGGTGAATTGATAGCATTACCCCAAGTAGTAGGATTAGTTGTAAGAGATATAGTAGACCCATTATTGTATTGGGTTTCTGATAAGTTTTTATCGATCCAAACTTGAGTTCCAATAACTATACTATCATATAAAGTTCCATCTTTACCTGTATAATCTCCAGCTATTACGGCTCCATTAACTTCTCCAGCAATTGCAGGTCTAACTAAACGAAGAGAAAAACCATAATTTTTAGTATAAATGTTTCTATAAACATCATCTGAAAAATGCTTTAATTCTCTAGTGTATAGTTGAAATGGATTTGGGGACGCTGATGATGAATTAGCACTCCACCAATATCCATCAAATCCTAATCCGCTATATGCTCCTAAATTATCTCTTTTACCACCAGCGGTTCCTACCCATCCACTACTTCCAGTAGCTGTTTGAGCACCTATGTTTGGATTTTCCCAACAAGTAGCATTTAAATCTCTAGTGTAATCTTTTAATTCACCTCCAGCAGTAGTTCCTAAACTACCTGTTACGGTTGGAGGTACTACTCCACCATTAACATATGTTATTAAAGTATCCCAATCAGTTTCAGCCGGAATAACCCAAGTAGAAGCATTCATAGAACCAGTATTAATAATACCTCCAGGTCCACGACCTTGAAGTATATATCCTCCTGCATCTACTACATATCCGTTATATAATCTACCGTGAGTACATTCAATGCAACTTCCACATGGTGCATTTGGGAGTAAATAATTACTTCCTTGGGTTATACATCCATTACATGCCGATCCACTTATAGGAACACTGCCTGAAGGGCATATAGGTATATATGATTGGGGAGAAGGTTCATTAGATGGGAAATAATAATAAAGGTACATGATAGGATTCCCTACTACTTGGGGGAATGGATTAGGTATTAACGCGTTTAAATTTGGAAGATAAGCTGTATCCCATGTAATATTCAAATCACTTAAATCATTTGCATTTGCAATTTCCGTAGCAGTATTATCAAATATCATAGCACCTAAATATGAAATTCCACACGTTGACCCTCCTCTAGCTTCAACATTAATGGTATTACAAGATCCTGAAGGAACGGTTACTGGGTAGAGATATATGTTGTAAAGGCCTGAAAGGAATGAATTAATATTCTGTGCCCCTGGAGCTGTAAGTCCTGGGTATGATTGGTAATTACCATTAGGGATCATCCATCCATAAGATCCAGTAATAAGATTATTAATATAAGGGTTTTTTCCATAAAATGGAGCTGGGAGAGTGCCTAATCCTGTAGTAGGAGTAGCAAAGTATCTAGCATATATTTGTTTAACATATTCTGGGTAGTTTGTTGGAGTCAATGGTTGAATAATTCCCTGGGGTGATGGATTTGTTTGGAGAATTGTAACCCCATTTAATTTAATTTTCCATTCTAATGCTGCACAAACCATAACATAATATGTTTTAGTAATGGGGGTATTAATGCTAGTTCCACACCCCAACCATGCTGTTTGGTTAGAATTCAATGGATTTTGGATTAAACCCATGCTTCTTAATCTTTTTTGTATCCAACGAGACCATACATATGTTGGTGTTGGAGGGGGGGAGGTAGTTTGAAGATTAATCCCATTAATCGAGGGTAAATAATATGGATTATTACCTGCGGCTGGGGGGGTAGTCCAAAATGGAGCTTTTAGTATATCAAAAGTATATTGTGTTTTATGTATATTAGGGTTTCCAGCAATTGGAGATGGATTATTTAATGAAGCTGTACTTTGACCATTTATATCATATTGATAATATAATGAAGGTTGGCTCCATCCAGCAATTGGAGATAGAGGGGTTCCACTAGTTAAGTATACCATTGGTAAATTACCGGGTTGAAGTAAGCCTGGTCCTACGCTACCGTTAAATCCTATTTGGAATCCATAATTAGGGATATTTGGAACTACTGTTGGTGGAATTGTACTTATATTATTAGAAATACAACTTCCACTTCCATTACTAATATATCCTTCAGGACATAAACAATCATATTCAACTGTTTCAAAAGTACTAGCAGATCCTGTTATTATACAATCTGCAATTTCTTCAGGAGGGCAACTTAATAACGTAACACAAATATTATCTATATTAATTTCAGCATTAGCTGCTGTACTTCCGGGAGGAAATCCAAAATAAAAAGTAAGATCATTAGTACTAATATTATTTAAAATAACAGTATAAGCAGTTGGGATTTGAGTAAGATTATTTGTTGAATTGTTTATTAAATTTAAAGGATAATTTCCATCATCTAATATTATCGTAGCATTAGCACTATTTGCTGGGGAAATGCTAGCCCAGGCTTGAAAACACACACTATATGAACAAGAAATGTTAAAAACGTTTGCTTGAGTTAAATATACACTAGAAGTATTATCGTTATTAAATTGAACTCCTGAACTTATACCTGCAGTTGCATATCCAGATAATGGATCTATTAACATTATACCAGTTCCTGGAGTGTATGTTGATGGGGTTGAAACCCAGTTATCAGTAGTGGCAAAATTTCCATTAATAACTAAATTTGGCCCTGGGCAATCACAGTATGTAGGTAAAATTGGTGGGTAAAAACAATTATTTTCACATTCTATTAATGTAGCATATGAACCTGTATTTGCATCATCTCCAAGAACACATCCATTTGGAGTACAATTATATCCGTAAACCGCAGAACAAGTAGCAGTACATTCTACTATAGTATCATATGTTCCTGGGTTTGTTGATGTTCCAGGGATACAATTTCCATTAACACAGTTATATCCATAACTTACAGGACAATTAGTGTCACATTGTAAAAATGTATTGTATATACCTGGATTATCTTGGGTACCAGGGACACATCCATTAGGGATTGTA
>Ga0247843_1007368_pt1 | contig 13615 bp, 10 predicted proteins | sample LaCruzMarch2017__FD_192420 | JGI IMG/M metagenome (GOLD analysis project Ga0247843, IMG submission 192420) | Freshwater microbial communities from meromictic Lake La Cruz, Castile-La Mancha, Spain - LaCruzMarch2017_8m | ecosystem: Environmental > Aquatic > Freshwater > Lake | place: Spain...
GCGAGAGTCAGGGCGAAGGCGACGCTTGAGAACTTCATGATGAAGAGGAGAGGTGACACGACGATGATCCCCACCGATGATGACGAATACGACAACTGCTTGAGGAGGATAGTCCGGGAGGAAGAGTTGGAGAAGTTTCCCGCTTATTCTCTCTCCTCTCGTGATTGATTGTCCGAAGGGGTGCACTCCAAACCACGTAGATGAAACTGACGTCGCTGAAATATCTGCTAATACTGGCGATAGCATTTTCAAACACCATGGATGTCATACAGGCACGTTTAGATGCATTAGGCTTTGGTGAATTGCCTCCACCTGGCGCTCCGAAAGCAAACTATCAACTCATTCATCGGGACGGTGACACCATATATCTCAGCGGACACTTACCAATAAAGTCAGATGGCTCAATAGTCATCGGTGCATGTGCACCATCCCATGTAATCGAGGGAGATACATCGGGAAAGTGGCTAAGCACTGAACAGGGCTACAAGGCAGCACAACACTGTGCATTAAACCTTTTATCCACCCTGCAATCATACTTAACAACTCAATCGGCCGATTTATCCAACGTTGTTAAGATTGTTAAATTGTTTGGGATAGTCCGATCACATGATGAATTTGTTGAGCAACATTTGGTAATGAATGGAGCTAGTGACTTACTAGGGAATGTGTTGGGATCGGATGTTGGTGGGTGTCATGCACGAAGTGCGATAGGTACTAATACACTACCTCTTGGTATTTGCGTTGAGGTTGAAATGATAGCCAAGATCTCAGTCCATTAAAATCTACGCTTAATAGTAGATCCATGCAGTGGGATGTAATGTGTACGATAGCATTTATAAGATTTACAACTAAAATCACCTACGACTTCTTGTAATACCATTGACACGTTCTTCGAGAAGAGCTACCTGCTCTATAAGCGAATGATTGAGAGGAATTTCTATTTCTTTAATCTGGTGCAGAAGTTTTCTAGCCTTCTTTGGTTTACCCTGCCACAGAGCGACAAACGCCAAATTGGTTTTCAATGTTGCTATATCGACCCGATAAGTCCATGGATCATCCAATTCCTCAAAGCACTCTAAGGTGTCCTCAAGCTCATATTTGGCAACATCAATGATTGTCTTACTTTCATTTGGGAGTAAATCTCCTATCTCTGCTTCTTCGAGGAGAAGTAACTGTAGATTTGAGACATTTCTCAATGTACGAGGGTGGGTTTCACCGAGTTCAGACTTGCAAATCTGCAGTGCTGTACAAACAATACAAACATGGGTGGTGAAGTGAAAATAGAACACAATTGCAAACCAATGAATAAAATCAAAAGCACTTACAAAGTCTGGCGTAATTCTGGGCTTTAGGAAGATCTCCCATCATTTTGTATACTTGCGTCATGGAATTCCAAACGTCTGCCTTCAACAAATCGGTCGAATTACCCTCCTGAACTGATAAAGTCGACAAAGCACTCTCAAATGATGCCAAGGCGTTATCCAGATGACCCATTGCCAAAAAAGTTATACCGATGTGTCTCTTTGCCTGCACCACTGACTCCACAGCACCGTCTTTACATACAACTAGAGCAGTCTTAAAGTAATTCAGAGCATCATTCTGCTTGTTCTCCGAAACAGCAACATTGCCCAACGTAAGGTACATGTCAAATCTCACACCATCGGCCAATGAGGAGGTAGTATTGGCAATGTCTTGTAAAATCGCTTTCGCCTCCACTACCTCTCCCATTTTGATCAGAAGAAGACTCTTATTATAAAGAGCCAAGAAGACTAATTCCGATTTTTTGCCTTTTAGAATCCTGTTGTAATAATTCATGGCCTTTGTTGAATCTCCCTTTGCAGATAGAGCATTTGCTAAATTCAACGACATCTCTGTTTTAATCTCCGGAAGATCCGCTTGAAGCAAAGCTTGACGAAAGCAGTGTACTGCCTTTTCTGCCTCGCCCGTCTCAGCAAATAACTTGCCTGCTGAATTGTTGATGAGAACTGGCGACACATGACAAGAAAAAATCGCATCAAGGTCCCCTTTACTGTCTAATATTACAGAATACTCCATCTTGGATCTACTCTTTTCACCCAACATTTGGAACGTGACTGCCACTGCCCATGTTGTTTGTAATACAGAAGCTTCGGAATTACCATACAAACGCCTCATAATATCAAGTGCCTCGTTCAGCAGTGGCAGCGCTGCGTTGGGCTGACCTTTATAAGCCAGGAGACATCCCAGCTTGTACATGGTATCACTTCTCATTTCGTCGCTGTCGTTGAGCGTCTTCACAAACTTAAGCTTCGACTCAAACATATGTATAGCCTTATCTGTATTGCCCATCTTGAGGTAGATTGCGGCACTTGTATCCAAGGCTAAGACATGATCCAAATCGTCAACAATCAGTAAGTGGTCAGCTTTTTGCACGTGCTTTGCGAACTCGAAGTAATTAGAGATCTCTTCATGGGCCAACTGAAATTTCTTTAATGTCACAGATAGAGCTGCCTTCTGAATCAATGCAGAATTGTACTCCGGGCTGTCGGTACCTAATGTCTTCTTAAGAAATGTAACGAGTTCACCATATTGCTCAGATGCCTCTACCCATTTGCCGATCTTGGAAAAACACACGGCTCGCATTTTATAACATTGGCCGAGTAGTTGAGCCCGTTCACGGGGAAGTGCATGGGCATCGACAGATTTATTCCCGGATAGAAGACGTCGGATGGCATCCGCTAATGTTACTGCGCCTCTTGAGTAATTATCCTGTTCACCATGCAAATGTGCTATCCGTAATAGCTGCTGACAGGCAGCAACTGTTCGATCTTCTGTTAGCAACAATTTGTACGCTCTTTCCCTGTGCTCGATCGCCGAGGAGTAATCCCTCATTGACTCAAGCTCAGTTGCAGTAAGCTTGTGTCCCTTGATACAACCTTTCACTGCCAATTTCATTGCAGAACCAGTGTCCACGTAATCTTTTAGCACATCATAGACTGCCTCATAGGAATTCGTGGCCAGGCTTACTTTTTCGGCACGAAGTGCACTATCTGCTACCTGAATCATACACGATGTCCACTCAGCCCGAAAGTCTGTATTCTTCATTGGGTCCCCCCCTCCTTCTCGCATGCCACTTAAAATGTCTGCTGCAGTGCTGTGATTTCCGTGTCCTAGATGATTCACGACCGTTTCAAATTGCCTCAATACAACACTTTCTCTGAAATGATAGAACACAAATTCGTCCTTGAATTCTTGCGTGCCCAGCATGGCATCTATAAAATAGCCTTCGCTCAATAAGTCTCTTAGCACCTTTTTGGCGTCGGAGCGAGACGAAGCCGATTTGCTCTCGACCATGTAACTTACTGCCTCGGATCCGACGAAGCATGAGGGATAAACCACACCTTGATATGTCCGATCCTCAATTTCAACGTTCCTCAATAATTTGCTGACGATCTGATTTAACAAGTCGTGTCGTTCATCAGTTACAAGGCATCCGGTGAAGCTGTCAACCATATGTTTTGTTGTAAGAGCCGCTTTGATTTGTGAAATGTTACTATGCTTCGTCATACCGGCCGAGACATCTCGTCCGACGCCAGAGATCAAATCTTCATGATTCTCCGGCTGCAGATACTTTTGCATATCCCGTTTTGCCTGAGTTTTTAGGTACGTTGGTCTACGTTGATAAGTTTGGGACAGCTCAGCTATCTTCGCATCAACACGCTTGGTCATATCATTATTTTTTTCGGGGGCGTCCTCGGGGGCGACACACCCGAGCAACCGACGAGACTCTTCGTAGTGATCTAGCGCCAGACTCTTATTACCAATTTCAGGGTTGGCAAGGTAACATTCTCCCAGTTTTTCGCGTACGCCCGCAATTGCAAAAAGAGCGTCGTTGGTGTAACAATTTCCATCATGACCGTAAAGCTGGACGTAGCAATGGAGAGATTTCTCGAGGTTGTCTTGCGCTTTTGCGTAATCCCCAGTCTTGATATAAATCAGGGCTACATTATACCGCGATTTGGCGTTCCTAGATTGCAATGTTTAGATGATAGAAAATTAATACTCATTTTTCCACAGAGTATATCTAGATTTTTGCTCACCTAGCAAGTTTTTCCGCGTCGGTTGTTTTCTTCGTTATGGTGGTCGAGGTTGAACCCACGGAACAGGCATCCGTCGTGGCCTTCAACGGGGGAATCTTCCTGTTCGGTGACTGACTTCCCAAGGACCGAGCGTCGGTCGATCCCTTCTTCTTTCCTCGAAAGAATTTAGATCTATATGCACTCGATTTTGAACTCGCTGAAAAGTCATCTCTACTAAGCTCCGAGACCGAGTCGGATACGGAATCATCTCCTCCACCGGAGCCCTTCGTCTTTCTGAACTTAACCATTGTTATTGAGATCTGTGTCTTGGTTACACCTATCAAGTGTGAGCACTCCTTGAGGTGGCGGGAACAAGAAATTTGGGCTCATTATTTGTGTGCGTGACAAAGGAATTTCAAAGCTGTACAGCAAAGCTAGCTGTCTAAGTAGAAGATACGATTAACACAAAGATAGTCTTACTACATCTTAAACATCTACAGAACCCAACCTTGATTTCTTTTTCTTCTTCTTCTTTGTCTCTTACTACCATTGACGCGTTCTTCGATAAGATCCGAGTCTACAAGTGAATGATTGAGAGGAGTTCACTTCTTCTTCTTCTTTTTCTCTTCCATCATATCATTGACGCGTTCTTCGCTAAGAGCAATCTGGTCCACAAGTGAATGATTTGAAGGTAGCTCAATTTCCTTTACCTGTCGCAAAAACCTCTTTGCAGCTTTTGGCTTGCCTTGCCAGAAAGATACAAGGGCCAAATTCATGTTCAATGATGCCACATCAACCCGATGAGTCCATGGATCATCCAGTGCCATGACTGTTTCCAATGCCTCCTCAAACGCGAGCTGTGCAGCCTCAAGAACTGCCTTGCTCTCATTAGGGGGCAAGCCTTCTGCCTCTTCCAAGTAAAGCAGTTGAAGATTTGAGACACTCCTTGTGGTACGAGGGTGCGTCTCACCCAGTTCAGACTTGCAAGTCTGCAGTGCTGTACAAACAAAGATGAGATAGAAATAGAAGAGAAGGTTGTTATCTTACACAATAAGGATGAAAAATAATGCTTACCAAGCTCTCCAAAACTTTTTGCTTGTGGAAGATCTCCCATCTTTTGGTACACCTGTGACATCAAACTCCATACGTCTGCCTTCAGCAAATTTGCTGACTTACACTCTTCCTTGTCAGATAGTCCAACTAGAGCACGCTCAAATGAGGTGATAGCATTCTTAAGCTGGCCCATGGCAGAATAAGTAAGACCAATGAGTTTCTTTGCCTGCGCAATCGACTCCACATCACTGTCCTGAATTACAACCAAAGCGTTCCCGAAGCAATTTAGTGCATCATCAAACCTTTTCTTCGACAAAGCAATATTGCCAGAAGCAATATACACACCAACTCTCACATCATCGGCCAATTCGGAGGTGGTATCAGCAATTTCATCTAGAATCTCCGTCGCACTTGCAACCTCTCCCATTTTGATCAGAAGAAGACTCTTATCGAACTGAGTCCAGTAGTGTAACTTCGTCTCTTCAACTAACTTGGTTTCTAGAATGCGGTCGTAAATCTCCATGGGTTTGCTCCCATCATCTGCACAGGAAAGGGCATTTGCCAAATTCAAGGATATTTCTGTTTCCATTTCGGGAGTCTCAGCTGCAAGCAGTGCCCGGCGATAGCAGTTGATTGCTTCATCTTCCTTCTCATTCTCAGCGAATAATTTTCCTGCTGAATTATGAACAAGAACTGTAAAGCTCTTATCGAAGACATCCATCTTGTCTAGTATTACAGAATACTCCTCAATTGACTTGCCCACAATTCCTAATATCTGATTGGTGGCTGCCACTGCCCAAGTAGATTCCAATACAGATTTACTCGTCCCATCGTACAAACGCTTCCTAACGTCAAGTGCCTCGTTCAGTAGTGGCAGCGCTGCGTTGGGTTGACCTTTATAAGCCAGGAGACATCCCAGCTTGAATATTGTATCACTTCTCATTTCTTCGTTGTCGTTAAGCGTCTTCAAGAACGCAAGCTTTGACTCAAAGATCTGTATCGCCTTATCTGTATTGCCCAGCTTGAGGTAGATTGTGGCACTTGTATCCAAGGCTAAGAGATGATCCGAATCGTCAACAATCAAGTCACTATTGTCCCCTGTTACGTGTGTCTCATACTGGGTGATCTCGTCATGAGCCACGTGATAATTTTTCAACATGGCAGATAGAGCTGCCTTCTGAATCAATGCAGAATTGTACTCCCGGCTGTCTTTGCTTTTCGTTTTCGTGAGAAGGGTTAGGAGCTGACTGTAATGCTCAGATGCTTCCATCAATTTCATCATCTTGGAGCAGCAGACTGCAAGCATTTTGTGACAATGGCCGAGAAGGTCCAGTCTATCCTTCGGGCCCTTGAGAAACTTCCCAACCATCTTGCCGAAATCGCCCTTGTTCACACCTTGTAGAGCGTGGAAATAGCACATAACTTCTTCTAAGGAGAGCTCTCCACTATTGTTGGTGTCAATTGTATCAAAGAGGATGTTAAGCTCTTCATCATCTATCTCCGCCATTCCGCACGAATGAACAAATTGTCGAAGCTCCTCGCGGCTAACTACGCTTGGTGGATCATCATCAAGGGATCCAACACCGGATGAAAGTCTTTCAATTGCATCCGTTACTGTACTTGCTGCACTCGAATAATCATTTTCCTCCCCGTGCAGATGTGCAATCTTTAGTTGCTGCCGACAGGCAGCAATGATATGATAATCCGCAATCAATAGTTCGTACATCCTCGTCCTGTGTTTGATAGCAGATGTAATATCCTTCATTGATTCTGATTCAATGGCACTAATCTTGTGTCCCTTGATACAACCTTTCACGGCCAACATCAAATCATGCCCAGAGTCGTCATATTTCTTTAGCACAGAATACATTGCCTCATAAGACGTTGTGGCCAGACTTACTTTTCCGGACTGAAGTGCACTATCAGCCACCTGTGCCGTGCATGAATACCATTCCTTGCGGAAGTCAGCATTCATCAACGAGCCTCCATCTCGTACAGCTGTCAAAATGTCAGTTGCATTGCTGTGATTACCGAGTTCCATTTCATCAATGGCTTCAACAAATTCGTTTGAGATTGTAGGGCCCTTGAAGTGGTAGAATGTAACATCGTCTTTGAAGTTATCCGCGCCCGCTACATGTTCGAAATATCCTGCTTTCTGCATCTCATTTCCAACCTTGACAGCTTCTTCTCGAGACGATGCCAGTTCGCTATTGACCATAAAATCAACTGCTTCTGTTCCAACGAAGCAAGCGTGATATGTTGTCATGCCATTTGTATGATCCTTAATCTCCAAGTTCCTCAGTAACTCACTGGCAATGTCACTGAGTAATTGGTCGTGCTCGGGGTCAGGTTCATCGTCGTTGAAGGGGTTTACATCAAACTTCTTTGACAGTTTGAGTTTACCGGCGAGCTTCGACTTTCCAGCCTGAGCAGCTAGCTTCGACTTCAATATGGCCGTCCGAGATGATGTTTTCACCACCTCAGTCGCCGTGCTCGCAGCAACCGAAGCTCCACCTGAACCTGCAAGCGAGGTTGCACCCTTCACTGAAGCACCACATACGACAGATCCTCCATCACCATCAGCCTCGCTAGCCTGGCTAGGAGCTCCCGCTGGTCTGCGTGGGATTCCTGACGAGACAAGCTCTTCAATCTTACCGTCCACTGTCTTGAGCATATCATCAATGTTTTCTGGAGTGTCCTCGGGGGAGATGCTCTTAAGCAACCGTCGTGACTCTTCGTAGTGATCCATCGCAAGGCCATTATCCGTGCTGCCGGGGTTCTCGATGTAGCAATCCCCCAGATTTTCACGGATGCAGGCGACAGCAAGTTTGACGTCGCTGGTGTATTGCTGTCCATCATGTCCATAAAGCTGGACGTAGCAGTACATTGAATGCTCAAGATTGTCCTGTGCCTTGGCAAAGTCAAGTGTCTTCATATAGACGAGACCTAGCTTAAATCTAGACTTCGCGTCTTTCTCTAAACGATTCCTGTCCGCTGGCTTGGATACAGTAGATGATGACAAACCAGTAGAAGATGACATGCCTAGTGAAGTAAGTGAATTACCCACCGATCCAACCGACTGAATATAAGACTGGTCGTCAGAGAGGATTGAAATATCATCCGAACAATTATTCTTGGTCCGTGAGGGGATCTTCAGTCTTGATCTAATGCTGCTGGTGCTAAATCTGGAAGCACCAGATTTTACTGACGAATCGTCAATCCCATCGTCGTCTACTTTCTTCTTCTTCTTTTTGCCAAGATGAAGTTTGGACCGGAAGCTGGCCTTTTTCGATACCGTTGCTGATGAATCGACATTAAAGAGCTCTGTGGCGACATCGGCATCGGCAGACTTGGCACCCTCGGGAGGATCTGTCTTCATATGACGTTGAGAGATGCTGGAACCGATGGCGGCGCTTGAGATAGATACGCCAGAAATTACAGACACGTCGTCGTTGATAGATGGATCTGAGACAACAACATCGGGAGAGTCGTTCGCCTTGCTCATCCGAGAGAACTTGGAACGGAGGGCGGAGCTTGACTTGGATACACCAGATTTCACTGATAAATCCTCCGTAGGATCTGTTTCGTTGGAGCTCTTTTTCTTTCGAAAGTTAAGCTTCGGCAACGACGGAGGCGATATGGTCGGTGGCGACGGAATGCTTAGCTTCGGCATTTTCAGTTTATAATTAGTTGATCTTCGGCACCGACGGAGGCGATATGATTGATGATTGGTGGCGATGGAATGCTTAGCTTCGTAAGTTGCTGGAGATAAGGATAGAGATATTGCCCCCCCCCCCTGTTCAAAGATCCGATGTTGATGCTGTGTTGTTGGCCCCCTCCGCGAGGAGTAATATTCACGAGGGAAAGATCGCCATTGTAACTTTCGGGGAGAAGAGAAGAGAATTTATGATCGATGGTCATTTTCATTGAAGTTGAGGGATTGGGTATCTAATCATAGAATCCTAATATTATCGTATTTATTTTTTGATTGAGGGTTTTAACCATCGAACGATACGCGAACGACGCGCTGGCTAATAGCCCTCGGTGGCAGAAAGGCAATGAGCGATGTTATTGATGTGGACTTGAAACAAGACCTGTTGGGAATTAATGAGGTTACTCGCCGGAGCCCACATGAACATACGGACCATGATGACGATCTGATACAAGTGGAGGTAGTCGAATTAGGGACTTCGCTAGGACTGAAAAAGCATCACAATATCACCAGTACTGCAAGGAAAAAAACGCCGGTGGAGCGAGTGCTAGCCAAGGGTGCAGAATCTATTCGACGTATATCATTCGACAAAGCTAGAGGGAGAAGTGGAAGAGGTATGAAACCTCGAGGTGATAGTGGAGGTAAAGATGCAAATATTAGTGACAGCACACCCCGCAGCAAACCCAAGCGTCGGGTAAGAACGGGTGGTGAAAAGATGTACACCGGAGGGATGAACCGGAGGGTTATAAATCAGCAGCTGGATCAGGAGAAGGGACATCAGTATCCACAGCAGCCACAATCTTTTTCAGAGCAAAAAGAGTTACCAACGTCAATGGAACGTAGTTATGATAGTAGTGATTCTGATTCAAGGGGGGATGACAATGGTCACGACGATGATGCCAATGGGAATAAGGAGGTAAAAGACAGCTTCGATCAGTATGTGCAAATTGAAGAAAGTCAACAAAATGAAAGAATAAACTCCGACCCGCTGGCAACAATTAGACGTTCTATTTCGTCGGTGGAGGTGGAAAGGGGAGACGTACATCGGCCTATGCAACGCCGTTCGTTGGATGCCAAGTCAGGGCGAATTGAAGCCCACGAGGCGTTGCTTCATCCGGCTATGCGTCGTCGCGGCTCGTCGGATTCCATCACACCATCAGAACACGGATCTGCCCGAGGACGCAATTCTACAGACAAAACACGGGAGGCCACAGAAATTCCTCGACGTCGCTCCAAGTCTAATGACAGACTCGAAAGACAACCAAGTAGTTTTGTCATGCAAGGGGGAATGGGAGAAATCAAAAGAAAATTGACGCCAGTGAGGATGACAAAGTCGAATAGTACAACTGATATGCACACAATGGTAAAGAAGACTGATTTGACCGGAGAGCGAGATCGAAGTAAACCAGAAGTTGCTCAAGGATTGAAGCAGAAGAGGAGAAGATCTCGGAGTGATCGGAGATATTCGGCTCCGTCAGCAAGTGATTATCCAAGTGACAAGAAAAAAGATCGAAGGTATTCGGTCCCCGATGCAAGTGACAAGAAAAAAGATAAAAGATATTCTACCCCTGATGTAAAATCCAAAGAGAAGCCTCCAAATCAGAACGATTGCGTTCATTCTAGCAGTTCACAACCTGATAGTAGCAAGAGGAAACGCTCTAGTCTAAAGAAGAACAGCAATGAGCTTGATGAGAAGAATAAGAAAAAGGGCAAATATTCAACAATTTCTCAAAAGGACGATGAAAGTGACGAGAGTGGAAACCCTGGCTTCACTTCAAGGCTATTTTATGTATCCCCCCTGGCGATATGTACCATGTGTCTATGCTATTTGCTGAGTATCATTCTCTGCGTTTGGCTTGGATTTTTTTTACACATGCGTTATTTCCCCGATTTGCTTCCATTGAGCGTTGCTCAGAGTAATATTGGACAAGATCTTTCTATGACTAATTCAATGCCGTCATCTGATCCAACCGTCGAAAACACTGCCAATATTGATGCTATTGAGAAGACTCCAACGTTACTTTCTGCAAATCTCTCATCATCTGTATTTCCTTCTTCCGAGCCATCAAACCATCCAACTTCAATGCCAAGTTTGTCGACTCTGCCAACCGGACTACTGTCCGATTTTCCATCATCAAGCCCAACGAGTCTTCCTGGATGTCCAGACAAGCTCCGTAATTATTGGGTATCAATGGAGGATGACTTAATCACAATGAAGTATGAAGTTGTCGTCTATCAAGGCGATCTGGCTTCTAATCGCGGTGGTGGGCTTCTTTGTGTATCATTAGAGTACGCAGGTTCTGCCGGATGGATCGGCCTCGCCTTATCAGAAGCTAGTCGAGATCCTCAATTTGGGGTAAAAGAGGCCATAATTGGCATGCCTGGACTGCCAAACACTGTAGCAGTTGCGAAAGGCACTGCCACTCTAGGCCAGCAAAGCATGGGAGGGTTATCAGATGGTCCTAAATTTGTCAATCCAGCCAAATACGTAATTCCTGCAGGTGGGATAGGAAAGAATGGTTTTAGTGGACCAAGTTTGACCTTGCTTGCTAGCGCGGATAAACAAACGCTCGTTAATGGATCTGTTTCTGTTGCTTTCGATGATGATCAGCTTGGTGGTGGTGTAATATCGGACCAAGGCCAGGGAGTTATTACTCGATTGTCCTTCGGGAAGTACTTACGAGAACCGAACGAGATTGAGATTGATCCTTTTGGAGTTACTCTTTTGCTTTATGCTGTTGCTGCCGTGGACAGCAACGGAGAATACGACGGCAACCCTGAGTGGAGATCAACCACATTGACATTAGACTCCGAGAATACTATCTCAGATGTGAACAGCTGATGCCCTGAAGAGAATAACTAAGAAAATAGAAAAGAGTTCAACAGTGAAGGATATTTTGTAGAACTCTACCATTGTTGTTGTTCCGTTGATGATGGTGTAATGACTACTTTCTGTTGAGCATGATGTTGTTGTGTACGTTGATACTGCTGCATTGTAGTGGACTTCCGTGACGTCTTCTTCTCGTTAACAAAGAGTCTCCGACGGAATGCAGCCTCAACCTGAATATGTATGAAGTCTCGAATCTCAATTTCTGCCATGTAGTCAGAAGTCGCCGCGGGCCACTTCATATCAGACCAAATAAACCTCAATTTGTCATCACATATCGCTTGAAGGTTAAGACCATACTTATCTTTTCGATGGCATCTAAAGTTAGTCTGGGAAAACAATACGCAAATACAAGTGTGAGGAGCAGATGGGTGGGGATACTTGGTTTATGATCAGTAGAATATTACCTGTCCACATTTGACAGCCTTGCATTCAGACAAGGATGGCCTCAACGTGCAAATAACTATACCGTCAAGGGCACCAATGACCTTATCAAACCCTGCCCTGCTAAGACTGTGGAAACCTTTTGCAATCTCTCTCTGTCTCTCATGACTTGGAAACGGATAACCCAGTTCAGACGTTGAGTTTATAGCATCAACGACGCCCCAAACACTGGGGCGTAAACAGATGTTAAAGAAACTCCGTGCGTCTGCATGATATCTAACGGACAACCGCGAGCAATAAGGCGCAGCTTCGTATTGATATTGTACATGGAATTGGTACCCCGATCTCCCCCATCGCCGGGGAAAAATATGGCACCCAAACGGGGTTGTAGAATGGTATGCAAGCGATGAAATGTCGCCTTTTTCATCCTGTAGACTCGACGGAAAATCTTATCGGATATCGGATAGATTACTCTCAATATCCTCAAATGGCTTACGTACCCTCCTCAGCTGAGGTCCCCGTGTCTCACACCGCAACAGATAGGGCAGATCACCATACAACGTAGCACTTAGGACTGATAAAGAGCAATAGAGATGATATAAAGGTTGCACTATATTGTGAGCTTAAGTCTGCGTTAGGTAAGAGATGAGTGGCTGAGTATCCTCTAGGTGCGGGGAATGTGTGGTTCTGGCGACGCCGGCCAGACCGTCAGGATTCCTATGCATCACACCCTTGCAGTCATGTTGTCCTAACGACATAAATAATATTGAATATAGCACGAAAAAAGAAAAAGTGAAGGATTGGATAACCTCCATTTGTGTGTTTTTGAGTGGGAAGAGATTGTGGGACTCAACCCGCATGTGAAGGTCTCTGATCAAGATGATATTCGGGTGGATGGTGTTTAGTATGGTAGTCGCCTTTGTTTCGAGTGCCTTTGTCCCAAAAGAAACGGAACTGCCCTTGAGCTTCTTGGTCTTTGAGCCAGTTGAGGCGCATCTCAATGGCTCTCATGTGTTTGATGATGATGGTGTTGTTTGCGAATCCTTCATCGGTGGAGTTGTCGACTTGGATTGGTGACCGTGGTTGTGTCCATCCCATTTCATTCAATGCATTGCGGAGTGGTACCATGATTTGTGCACAGTTGAAGAGTGTGGCGGTTTCTGCTTCTCCTGCTGATGCGTATACTGATCTCATGACGGTGGAGTTTGATTGTAATGGTCCGTTGGATTGTGGGATGGGATCATCGTTGGATAAGAAGATGTGGGCTCCTGCACGGCTGCGGGATTGAGCTTCACTGGCGTAGCTGGCGTCGGAGTGTGCGCAAGCAATCATCTTGCTTGCTTTGAAGGTGATGCCGTCGTTTGGATATGTTGCACAATAGTCCAACAATTGGTTGCATGCGGCGAGAGTGTGTTGTGTGGCTGATGCTTGCTTCATTCCAATGGCGCTGACTGTGCAGAGTAGTTTGTTGTCGACGGCTCGTGCATAGTATAGGATGCATCCGACAATGCCTTGGACTTT
>Ga0247843_1007369_pt1 | contig 13614 bp, 10 predicted proteins | sample LaCruzMarch2017__FD_192420 | JGI IMG/M metagenome (GOLD analysis project Ga0247843, IMG submission 192420) | Freshwater microbial communities from meromictic Lake La Cruz, Castile-La Mancha, Spain - LaCruzMarch2017_8m | ecosystem: Environmental > Aquatic > Freshwater > Lake | place: Spain...
GTAAGCAAGATAGAGATACTGGGTACTAAGGTCCTACGTGGATTTTATACAAACTACTTGGGAATTTTGCGATGACCGGTCGAATTAAGGGCTGCCGGGCTTTAGGAGTACCTCCAAAAGAATAAAGGCTGCCGGGCTTTAGGAGTACCTCCAAAAGAATAAGATATAATCAATTCAGAGCCATTTGATACTTTCCTAGAATATAGTTACTTATGAGGATCGAACTGATTAGTAGAGGGTTTTGCACTTTATAGCCTAAGCCTATGGTGACTTGTCTTTTATCCAGTGAGCAAACAAAAAAAAGATAGGAGAAAGGCAACAATTTTCTTACTACACTTTATAGTTCACTTAATAGACCATCAAGAATCTTGAAGATTCTCTGGCGTCAATTCAAACCATCTGCACTTCTGACAGGTTCCTCATTCAATATCACAGCAAAGGTATTTCGAAACTTTTTAGCACGATGCAGCACTGTCAAACAAGAGAATTTCTCATCCCAATCCCGAGTATGAGTTTCATGTTGTTGATTATTCTCTGTCTCTTTGGGTCTACGCAAGACGTAGAATGATATTTTGGGTGATTCTCTACCAACCTCATGAACAATGTCAAATCCAACCCCACGTGTCAATATCTCCTCAAAGTAAGATCGGCTCATATACTTGGACTGAATCAAACAAAGCTTCGGCAGGGTAAGGAAGCATACTCCACCAGGACGCAAATGTTGAAAGCACAGAAGGAGCATCTTCCCCCGTAATTCAGGTGTGGAAACACAATTGATAACCATTGAATTCACAATAACATCATAGCAAGATTCCGGTTCAGATGGTGGTAGGTTGAAGAAATCAATTTGTTGTATACGTGGATCCGTCGATCGTATGTCAATTGCGGTCACATCAAGACGATGTACACGTTCAATAATTGGATCTGATTGAAATGAATTGTCTTCACCGTGATTGGTCCTCACTCTCGTTCGTGCAGCTGCTTCAATGAGTTGTGTGTTGATGGCACCCACTTCCAGCAGTCGAACGTCTCTCCTGCGTGCTTTCTCTATCTTCTTTTCGTTCCCCTTCTTCCTCCGATGCATATTAATAAAGTCGTCTTCTTCTTCGTCGTTGTTACAATCATCATCATCATCATCATCATCACCAACTCCACACACATAATGCTTGTCAGACGAAGCCAGCAAACCGTCAAGCCATCCCCATCTACCAAGTATGCCCATGACCCATTTGCTCGTTGAGAATAGAGACGTATTCAACTGGCTCGCACGCTGATATTCATCTCTGCCACCAATATTTGCCAACTTTTCATCCAACTTCTTCACCTCCTCGTCATCATCATTCGAGGTCCCACGAGCAAGGGCTGCATCTCTTTCTTGTGTATATTTGTGGAACAGCGTCGTGACCTGACGAGCACGCTTGCGTGAGCGTAGGGCACTGGATTGTGGTGGTGGAGCGAGTGGTTGAGGCTTACGACTGCGCTTCGTCATGCTTTTGCTAGGAAGGTGTAGATTATCGAATCCCCAGCTCTCGAAGAGACGAAGGAGGGCACAGACTTAAAAAATACCAAAAGCTCAAAGCTCCGTTGTTTTGAGCAGTGTAAATATTTCTCTCCCTTCTTCCCTCTCCGCTTGCGATTTCACTTCGTCTTCGTAGCTGTTGGCGTCGACGTGCGTGATGATAGGGATGCACCAATCCTCGCTCATGGGAAAGAAAAAGAAGGAGAAGATAGGGAAATCATTGCGTCCCAAGCTTACGCCAATGAAAACGAAAAATGATGATGACGACGACGATGATGACATTGATGACGATGGGTTGGGATTTGAAGATATTGCACTTCCAATCCCAATCTTATCCCCATTAAATGACGACGTACTTGGTGAATTTAATGACAATTATTCTTATGCTGGGATAGAGCGCAATGACGACTCTGAAGTAATCGATAGCGTTGTTTCCGGCGTAAGTAATAGTGCAGACGAAGACGAAGGCGACGAAGAATTGATAGGATCTTCTGCTCGCGAAGAAACCATAACGAGCGAGACCTCATTGAGCACTTTTCATTCTACACGCTCAGCTGCTACTTACGACAATGAAACTATTTTTAAAGACATGAGTATGGAATTTGATGAAATCGCGCTGCCACCATCAGTATCATTAAGCGATGTCATAACTACGGGCGAGTGCAATAACGCTGAAATTGAGGTGACTCCCGAAGAAGATGTTGGCTCCAATATGAAATTATCAGCATCTGAAGAAATATCTTCAATGAATACCACAAATTCTTCACGTGCTCGGCCACTTAATGTTACTAACGAAGAACAAGCAACAGGGTTATCAACAGTCAACGACACGTGTGCAAATCAGCCAACAACTCCAACAGCTACTCTTGAAATCAATAACCCGCGTGATAGTGACGTGTCTCTTGAGGTGTTGAAGTCGACTTCCAGATTTGACGACGACCCGTTGAAATCATCAATATTATCACTACAAGAGGTATCCCTCCACTCGTCAGACATTCAAAAGCCCGTGGCTCCACTTATACGTGCATTCAATGGAATTCATAACGGTATCCCTCTTTCATTTATGGATACCAACGAAAGTGAGGCATTCATTTTTTTAACAGAGTCACTTCGAGAGACTTTAGGTGATGATGCCAGAGGTGTTACAAATGAGACGCTTAGTCGGTACATGCGCTGGAAGCCAGACGTAGAACGTGCTGCCGATAGATGGCGTGCCAACCAAGCATTCCGAAAAGAAAACTCGTACATCTTTGATGACGGTAAGAAGCCGCTACTTCTTAGTCAAGACCCAAAATTGACATTCCTACTCCAAAATGGGATGATCGTGGTATCGGAAGAAGTGTTTGCCAAGGATGGATCAGGCATCTTGCTTATTAAAGGAGCTAAGTGTGATATTACTGCACATAATTGCACTGATCAAGATTCAAGTCGTGCATGTTTTTACATTATACAACAAATGCTAGCGAAGAATACATTTGATCCATTAACAGGGATTACAATTATTCTTGATTTGGAAGGTGCAACAAGAAACAATATACCCAAAAGTTTGCCAAGTCTTTTATCCAAAGCAGTAAGTTGTTTTCCGGTAAGGATTCAAACAATATACGTAGTATCGTCTCCATGGTGGTTTCCTGGAGGCAGGTATAAATTCATGTTTTCGACCAAGTTGCAATCACGTGTTCACTTTATCAAGCACAAAACAGCGTTGTATGAGTTCATTGATAAGGACAGTTTGCAAGACGTGTATTCTTTAGACATGAAGTCATTTATATCTTCAGCTTTAATGCGAGAGGTAGAATCAAGCACTTATCACTGAACAACTAAAACAGGTAACAATAAAATTATCTATTTAATACTTTGAGTTTGAGTTTTGACAGAGGAAAGAGAAGGTGTCGAAGTGAGATCTCTATTTGGCGTGTTCGCTTTTCTTTTTCTCCGTTGAAAGATTTTCTCAACGCATTCGCAAAAACAGCGAGTGACGAGAAGAAGTTTTCTTCCTCCCCCCCTGACGTGATTATTGTTCACAGCAACTCTCGACTAACTAGATACAGATTGCTATCACGTCGACTCGTTGCTCGTTACATAATAATTGTTAGGAAATAATTATCGAAGCCATGGTGTCGTTAAAGATGTAAGTGGACGATACTGTGGAAGTCTTAATTTGTTGTTTGCAGCTATCTCTCATTCTTCTCGTCTCATCCATGTCGATCAGGAAAATGAAAAAGGCCTTGGGTATGTCGAAGTCCAAGCCGGAGTCTAAGGCAAAGCCGGAGGCGAAGGCAAAGGAGAGCACGATAACAGTAGAGCCAATCGTTGAAGGAATTTCTCCAACTCCCGTGGTAAGTGACCCTATCATGGAGGATCGTGAGGATACCAACGAGGCGCCCAAGTTACCATCAGCGGAGGAAAGAGATGCTGACACTCCCAGGAACTCTCCCAAAGAATTTGATAGTATCATCGCCCCTATCGCCTCTCCTAAAAGTCCTAGGGATGAAGAATCGATCGTTACCGAGACAAAACCCGAATTGAAACAGGAATCAGATGACTACCTCTGGACAGTGAACGAGGAACCGTCGAAAGAGGCGGAAGAGGAGATGGCAGCAGCGGAGCCGAGTATGAATGAAGATCTTACGATGGACAACACTATGAGCCAAGATGGAGACTATCCTGATAACTCACCAGCATTCTGTGGATGTTTTACACTGCCTCTGTAAGGAGTTTACTTTGATATTAATGTTGTGTGCGAGCTACTGTAGTGACGTTGTACGTTGTTAATGTTTGTAGCTATGCAGGGCATGGCGACGGGAATCTATGACCTCTTAGTGAAGAAGACTTTATTACATGAATAGATAGAGAGTAAATTTGATAGAGCAATCAATATTGATGTTGTTAAGTTCGTTACCGTTGTTTTAGGTTTTCGCCCTCTCTCATCTGGCTCTTTGAAAATTCTGAACAGCAAGATAGTTCCAAAGAATTCTGCCATAATTGAATCAATATCGGTAATTATAGCGAAGGTAAAAGTTTCATAAGACTATCTAAACTTCACAGCACGATTTGCGACGGAAAAATACTTTGAACAGATATTCTATGTTGTCTCTGCCAATCTACATGAGGCAACCACTCGAGATAATCCTAGATTTACTGAAACCTTTTCCTCATAATCATGTCTTAGTAACAAGGAGAAAATTAATCCAAACATACACTTTTAACGGAGCTCGCCGACATGAAATAAAAATATCTAGTACATGGTCCAACGCTACTTGAAAAATCCATACATTTCATCACACCCCCCTTGTTTGATACAATATTTACTCAGTTGCCACTGCACCCGTGATTTCAGAATATAGCACAAGCACCATGGCAGCACCAACGGTACGAAGTGCGTTGGCACCAGCACCCTTGAAGAGTGCGCCAGTTCCTTCATCCTTAATGATCTTGGCAAAGCAATCGGCAGTGCCCTTGTAACGCCACTCCTCAACTGGCTTCTCCGACTGCATCTGCAGACGACGACGGATGGTATCGAACGGGTATGAAAAGTAACCAGCCGCAATCGCCGATGTTTGAGCACAGGCGAATTTCGATCCGGCACGGATCAAGTTGTTCGTATCCTTTTGGTAGGGGTTCATGCCAGAGAGGGTGTCAAAGAGACCAAAGTAGGCTCCACGGTATGGGATAATACCCATGATCGACACTCCGATACCGTTGTACAAACCACCAATACCACTTCCGGCCACAGTCTTCTTCAAGCAGTCGAGTAGACCGTTGAATTGCTGCTTCCCCGACCCAACATCGGAGGCAAGACGAGTACGTGCGTAGTCAAGGGGGTACACAATCATAAGTGACCCAGCACCGGCAAGACCACCGGACATGACGTTGATGGCGAAGAATTTGCCAAACTCCGTATCCTTGTTCGCCTTCGGGAAGATGGCCTTAATCCCATCCTTGAAAGCAAAGTTGAATGCCTGTGTGGGGAAATAACGAATGACGTTGGTTAGGTTCCCACGCCAGAAGGCTCCGATACCCTGTTCTGCCGCAACACGCTTGAATACATCGACAATGCCCGTGTATCGTGCGACCTCCCCACTAATAATTTTGGGATTGGCATCCTGAGTTTGGATGATGAGCTTCACACGCTCGATGGGGGCCGTACATGTCTTGGCCACGGCTCCGGATACACCACCGGCAAGAAAGTTGATAAGGAATTCAGAGCTCATTTTATGATTATTTGTGTCGATGAAAACTGATGACTGTTGGGATAAATAGCGATGACAAATGAATGGCGTAAGATGAAAATATCGTGAGAAATAAATAAAAGCGTTGATTGAAAACAAAGACGAACTGTCTCCACTCGTGCGAGGTCCCGCTTCGTGTGGGTTTGTAGCGTTGCTTTCGAATATTCATCCTAATCACAATTCTGGCCATACCACTCATATCCTCGTCCCCTCCCCCCTCCTCCATCCACTGGGCGTGCAGTTGGGGAAAGATTCGAATGGTGGACCAATCGCCTCACCCCATCAGACGAAAGAGGATACTGGCTTGGACTCGATACTCAAAGCCTCCTCCCGCCCCCCCACCCCCCCATCGTGACTAGTGTGTCAACGCCTATAAAACGCCGCATCGACAATGCATCATCGTCGCAGTCTTCGTCGTCTTACCTCGACTGGCTTATGAGATATTCGTTGTCCAAAGATCCAACTGAACTGGTGGCGGCAAGAAAAGAGCTTTGCCAAAGGCGGGAAACCGGCAAAATTTTACCCGTCTGCTTGTTTCAAAAGCCTCGAGCTCGCCGCGGTGTTACATCATCATCATGGCACGGAAAAAACGAGACAAGAGTTATGCGGGGGACGACGGCCAACAACGGGTCATTGATCTTGGTCGGCCGGAGTGTTATCCCCCCTTTGCGGATAATAGTATAAAGACTTCAAGATTTACCTTGCTTTCCTTCTTTCCATTGGTGCGTAGGTGTGTGGGGGTGATGAGTTCATTTTTTTCATTGCAGGAATATATGTCTAACCAGTATTAATTACTTATACTACCATCACTTTTTTTTCAGGCTGTTCGGGATCAATTTCGACGTAATGGTAACATATACTTCCTATGCATCGGCCTACTCATGTTCTTGGGATATTACGGCGGGCTATTTACCACTTCTGTTAGTCCATGGACAACCCTTGGTCCACTCGCTCTCGTGGTGTCCATCTCGCTTATGCAAGAGGGATATTCCGATATCAAACGTCATCGCAGTGACAATACGACCAATAATCATCCATGTGTGGTATTACGTCGAGCAGAATCAAAGACCAAAAGGGATGCCCGTTTCAATAATGGGGAGGATGTCACTGTGAGGGTGGGTAGAAATAATAAGATCCCCATTGCCTTTGAAACACTACCCCGTAAGAATATACGTTCGGGTGATTTGGTCATTGTGCGTAATCGGGAAATGATACCCGCCGATTTGATCCTATTGGGAAGCAGCAACGATGGGGGAAATGCATATATTGAAACAAGTAGCATTGATGGTGAAACCAATTTGAAGTTGCGTAACAGTCCGTGTATCCCACCTAGCGATGGAAAAGACGTCTCGTCGTCGTTCCTAAGTAATAGTAGCCACGATAGTTCATTCGATGAAACTGGAGACGGAGTTGGAGTCACAGCTGAATTAATCAAGCAGGCTGTGGAAAGGGTGGTGAAGATGTCACTTCTTGGTCATCCGGAGGGTATCCCTGCGGTAGCCAACCCAGCCAACGCCGATGAAGGGATGGTACTCGAGAATAAAGAAGTAAAACGACGGTTTTTCTCCTGGGGACGCACTGAGAAGGGTAGCCCTCGGAGGCTAGTTCCAAAAGCCGGAGAAGTTGTGACATATGTTGCCACCTTGACATCGGAACCACCAAACACTCATGTCAACAACTATAGTGGTAAGCTGACTCTTCCCCCCAACGAAGATGGAACACGGAGCGTACATGCGGCTCTAAACGTTGAGAATATCCTACTCCGTGGTGCCGTACTTCGGAATACGGAATGGGTCATTGGTGTGGCATGCTTTACGGGGGCGGACACAAAACTTGTTATGAATTCGGTCGCGACGCCATCGAAATTTAGCCAAATGGACACCCTCATCAATAGGACAGTATTCTTTGTATTGATCGTTATGGTTACATGCGTCTGCTCACTGGGGGGACTTGCTGTTATTCGTAACGAGATGTATTTTGATCAATTGTGGTACGTTGGTCGTGTCCGCCCGAATGATTACTTGCCAATTAACGTATCGACGTCGGGTGCTCGCAGACAAGCCAGTGAGGCATGGCCTATGTTTAATCTGCCTGACACGGTTGGCATTGGTAATCCATTATGGGACACCGAACATCAGAGTTGGATTCAGAACACTTTCACATTCATTACCTTATTAAGCAACTTCGTCCCACTGAGTCTATATGTGTCAGTGGAGATGATCACGCTTATGATGATGATGTACATCGGCTGGGATCTTCACATGTATCATAAGGAGTCTGACACTCCTGCTGTTGCGCGAAGTAGCATCGTTACTGATCTTGGTCTGGTCGAGTATATTTTCTCGGACAAGACGGGAACACTAACTTGCAACATTATGGAGTTCAAACGATGTTCCGTTGATGGTCATATTTTTGGCTTGCCGATGGCAAAAGCTGCGCCGAAGCTTGATGGCGTCGTCGAGTCCACTAAGGCTTCCGATGCAGCTCATCCACTGAAGCACCTCTTATCAAGTAGCCTACCTTCTATATCAGATGGTTTCGCAGGCATTGACGATAAACTCACTTTTAATGCGGAAATGTTTCTTCGTGTTATGAGCATCTGTCACACTGTGGTGGTAGAGAAAGATCAAGTAGCTCCAACCTCCCAAGAAGTGGAGGAGTCGAAGCATTCAGATCATGTGAAAGAAACCGACGAGAAGAAGAAGAAAAAGAAGAAGGCAGAGGATGGGGCTCCTGCGGGGTACGCATACCAGGCGGAAAGCCCCGACGAAGGCGCACTGGTATCGGCAGCGAGCAAGCAATATGGATTTCAGCTAATTGGTCGGAACACCTCTGGTGTTCAAATATCTTGTCCGTGCCCAACTTTGCTAGCAGATACGAATATTGTTCAGGGATTAAAGGATGGTTCACTAACAGCCAAAGTTCTAGCTTCGAAGACGGCCTCTCCAGAGAGAAGATCAAAATACTCTTGCGCTCAGGTCAAAACAGTCGATGATGGCTGTACCCCTCGGCAAGAGACTTGGGCAATCCTTGCCGTGAATAGGTTTGACTCAGATAGGAAGCGCATGTCTGTACTAGTTCGTTCTCCTCCGGAGTTGGGTTCAGTTCCAATGCTTTTGTGTAAGGGTGCCGACTCATCGATGCTACTAGAAGAAGTCTGTGGAGGAACGCGGTTGCTTGAAAGCGTGATTGGTGTAAATGACAGAGCACCAAAGGTCAAACCGGAGTCAGAGGAGGATAACTCGGAGCTTGAATCTTTACTTGGTCTTCAAGCACACTTGGGTGGTAAGTTATCTTCCTTTGCGAGTGTGACTTAATTGCTGATCTGACAAAGTGACCTAATATTACGTGATTGTATCTCTCTAGTGTTTGCATCCGAGGGGCTGCGAACGCTAGTTCTCGGAGTGAAGATACTCACAGATGCCGACGCAGAAGAATGGCTGTCGAATTACAAAAAAGCGGCGACATCATTGGAAAACAGAGATAAAAAGCTGACTGCCGTGGCAGTAGAAATTGAAAGCAACTTGCACATTGTTGGTGTGACTGCGATCGAGGACAGACTTCAGGATGGTGTTCCCGAGACGATTGCGAACCTTGGAAATGCAGGTATTAAGCTATGGGTACTAACTGGCGACAAGAGAGAGACAGCAATCGAAATCGGCTACTCCACAAAAGTGAGTGGTTGCGTTGTCTAAGATTCTTATTCTCGTTTCCTTGAGGACTCATTTGTTGAGTATGTTACTTCACACTGCAGGTATTGACTTCTAAAATGCACTTGACCGAAGTTGTTGATGGTCCTGCCGCACAAGTGAAAGCCCTTGTTGCCATGGAGCTCATGCGGCACATCAAAATTGGGAATCTACCCGACTATCAACTTTCTTCTCTTGACGAAGCGAAACGTTTCTCGTTTAAGTCGATTTTTAATTGCCTGTCCGTGCTGGGCAATTGGAGAAGAATGTCTTGGCTTGCGTGGCGACGCTTTTATTTGACTGGAGTTAAGAGATTGGTGCTATCGAAAGAGCGATTTGCAATTCAGTTGGAAGACCTCGATGACGATGTCGAGGTCGCTAAGAGGATGGCCGACCCCCGTGTCCAGCGCAGAAAAGTTCGTGAGCTTGCTCGGATTATTCTCAAGGACTTTTGGAAAGACCCCAGTAATGCTCATTTAATAGTGAATAGCGAGACGAATGGCGGTGTACCGATCGTATCAGGCTCACGACCTGCTGTATTTGAACGGGCCCAGTCAGCAAGATTGGGGTTAAGTACTCTGAGCAAGAACGGTAATGAGTTTGAGAAAGTTCAGAAACTGTCTCTTACCAGGTTTTCTACAAGCGTTAGAGATACATTCCAAGAAGAATTACTCTCAATGAAAAGTAACAGAGCCGATCTTGAAACTACCAATTTTGACTCGAAAAAGAGGACTGTGGCAGAGAAGATGTTTGCAGTTGACGCCAGCGTTAGAAAAGGAAAGCTGACGAAGCATTTGAAGAATGAATACAAGGACGCCATCGCTCTAGATAATTTGGAGCAGAGTGGTAAAATCGAGATTGAGTCCATGGTTGGAGGCGTGTCTAATTTCGACATAAGCTCAGTGAAGAGAGGACTTGTTTTGGAAGGAGCAGCGCTCAAATATCTTCTTGGTGATCCAATTTTGGAAGAGATGCTGTTCGCTGTGGCTAGTTGCAGCGATTCCGTAATTGCTTGCCGCGTATCCCCTATTCAAAAGGCTCTTCTTTTGAAGATGGTCAGGAAGTACGTCTCCCCTACCCCCACAACCCTTGCTATCGGGGACGGGGCAAACGACGTTGGTATGATTCAAGAGGCACACATTGGTGTTGGCATTTCTGGATTGGAGGGTCAGCAAGCTGTGAACTCATCAGATTTTGCCATAGCACAATTCCGATATTTAGAGCCTCTATTGCTCATTCATGGACGCTGGAACTACATGAGGATGAGCAAGGCAATTCTTTTCTTCTTTTACAAGAATGCCGTACTTGTTTCGATCTTGATGGTCTTCTCGGGCAATTGTCTTTTTAGTGGAACTCCGCTTTTTGACTCGTGGGCTATTTCAGCTTACAATTTCGTCAGTGGGACCATGCCCATCATCTTTGCAGCGATTTTCGACCGCGATCTGCCAAGAGACTATGTACTACGCAATTCAGAAGTGTACGCATCAGGCCAGAGCAATGAATTTCTTTCATTACGAATGTCTCTACGGTGGTTTTCACTTTGTGCTATTCACGTATTCATGATATACTACTTCGCAGCGCCAGCTCTGCAACTTGGTGGCGGCGTCACTTCGGCATTCCTTGGCTTGATGGGAAATTGGGGTAGAGATATTCCCGGAGATGGCGAGGGGGGTGATTTACAAGTTTTTGGCACGACGATTTATTCTGCACTGATTTATACCGTCACCGCCAAGGTGAGGATATTCAGCATCTCCCGCCTCCATCTTACTGTAAACTATCACTCTGCTAAATAATGTCTTTGTTTGCTTTCCACTCCACTCAGGCTTTGTTGGAAACTCGCTCGCTAATATGGGGAGAGTTCCCCGCGTTCACTTGCTGGCGCGGCAAGGGCGAGGGGATGTGGAGTCGTATGGCATATACTTGGGTTGGACTTTCTTGGTTCTCACTTTTATTCTACTATTTCTTTATTTACGTTTATGGGGTAAGTGCCAACCCATCCTTGAATATTCTTACTTGGCGACAGAATATCGAACATTCAATACTAACTAACTTTTATCGCAGACTATTGGTTTCAATGGTCCCGAGGCAGGATCATTCTTCAATTTTGTAGAAGTTTCCATACACGTCTTTAACACAAGATCAATCACATGGATGGTTTCAATACTGATTCTGGTGATCACAACCATCACCGACGTGACTGGTAAGGTATTTAGTGATATGTTTTACCCAACACAGACCCAAATTCATATGGAAATTGCAAAGTACGAACCGAAATAATTTTGATAGTATGAATGGATTTAATCGAGAACGAAGTTCCGGTTATTTAGATTGTAAAGCAATTAGTAGGTAGGCGTATTATTCATGGATTTATACTTTACTGCATAAGCAAATCACGATTTCAGAGAAATATCTCACTGGGCACAATACGCGTTGAACTTCGACTCAAGAAAAAAATTGTGTCAATTGTACAGTAATTATTCCTTTATTGCTCCTCATCGCATGAAATTGTACACGATAAGTTTTATCAATTCCATCAACCACACAAGTTCCTCTCACAATTCACTTTTTCAGCTTTGCAAGGACAGCCTTTTGTTTTTCAGTGAGAACCTTCTTCTGTGATCTACTTTTATCAGTGCTGATATTATTCTTGGAAGAAGATGATGATGTTGTTGTTGTAGTCAAATCCCACCCGACTTTCCCTTTCACTCCAGCTGCAATCCTTGCTTCTGCTATTACATCGCATGCTGCAGTCATATCATCGTTCGTTAATGACGATCCGACTCTGGCTAATCGATTAACCCATTGAGGAAACTTGTCCAACTTTAATGAAGCATTGCCTTCATCAAGCAGTTCATTACACATGATTAATGCTAATGCAAATGTTTCACTAAAATGATTACAATTCCTCCGAACCAAATGATACGTATCGCCTCTAAACTTATCATCTCTCATACGCTGTATGATGGCATTAATATCACCCTGTACCGACCATGTCTGACCGAGTATTATAGATTCCTTATATGACCCATTGGGTGGTACAAATCGAATTGAGTCGGCCGTTTCACCACCCCCCTGAGGAGAGGCCGTACGTGTAATGCCTACATTGGCACCGAATTGATATCGAAAACCACGTACATCAATGGACGTGTGATATGCACCCATTCCCAATGGCGATAGCCAGCTACTGACTAGACTCGAGATGGCAGGTGGTGGATGTGGCTGAGAAGTACTACTACTGCCATCTGCAGTGGGGGTTTCAGGGAGCAGGTCGTAAATATTGAGGATGACGTTGTCCATGGCAAATAAGAAGAGAAAGTCGGTGTGGAGATGAGGGACTCGCAAAAAAAATTACCAACTCAAAAAATATGGCCAAATTACAAAAAATTACCAAGGAGTCGTTTTAAACTCAGCGTCTCAGCGGGAAGCCAAAAGAGGACAATCCACGAACCGGAAGGGAGAAATGAGTCGCGCTTCTCATCAATAAGCAAAAAATAGTAAAAGAAATCTAAACGTCACTACCGTTAAGTATTTTTTGTCACTATTTGGACAAACACTGTCACTATTTGGACAAACAAACTGTCCGGGCCTTCGGACGCTGTGTCCAAAACGACTCCAAGATGAAACCAACCCACAAAAAAATAGGATAGCCTTTACAATGTGTCATCTACGTAAATATAGTAAAAGAGTTGGTAATTTGTAATTTTGGTAATTTTGGGTGGTAAAATGAGGGGTCTGGGATGGCCAAAATTACCAAAATGGTAATTTTTAGAGTTGCATCCCATTTGTTTACCGGTGGGTTTGCCGGTATCGGTAAGTTACTGGCCCTCTTCGGTTGGTATATTCGGTATGGTATTGGTATTAAGGTGGGGTTGACTAACGCTGCAAATTAGCATACGAAGCCCCTATCTTAGGGGTATATAGCCCCATATTCTACATAAATATTATATAAGTACATACCGAAGTCTTTACCGAGTTTTCCTCCAATATCGGTTAACTACAACTGTGAAAATACCGACCGATACCGAACCAAAATACCAATTCGAGAAGCAACGTCAGTAATTTTTAGGGTTGCATCTCGAATTGGTATTTCGGTATGGTATCGGTTGGTATTTTATCGGTATGTAGTTAACCGATACCGGACGAAACCTTGGTAAATACTTTCGGTATGTCGTAA
>Ga0247843_1007370_pt1 | contig 13613 bp, 13 predicted proteins | sample LaCruzMarch2017__FD_192420 | JGI IMG/M metagenome (GOLD analysis project Ga0247843, IMG submission 192420) | Freshwater microbial communities from meromictic Lake La Cruz, Castile-La Mancha, Spain - LaCruzMarch2017_8m | ecosystem: Environmental > Aquatic > Freshwater > Lake | place: Spain...
GTCCTGCTGGTCCAATAGGCCCTGCTGGTCCAACTGGTTCTGTTGGTGCAACTGGCGCTGCGGGTCCTAGTGGTGCAACTGGATTAACTGGTCCTATTGGTCCAACAGGATTAACAGGCCCTGCTGGTCCGACTGGCGCAACTGGATTAACAGGAGCTACAGGCCCTGCTGGTCCAACAGGAGCTACAGGATTAACTGGCCCTGCTGGTCCAACAGGAGCTACAGGATTAACTGGACCTGCTGGTCCAACTGGTTCTGTTGGTGCAACCGGCGCTGCGGGTCCTGCTGGTCCAATAGGTCCTGCTGGCCCAACTGGTTCTGTTGGTGCAACTGGCGCTGCGGGTCCTAGCGGTGCAACTGGATTAACTGGTCCTATTGGTCCAACAGGCGCTATAGGATTAACAGGCCCTGCTGGTCCAACTGGCTCTGTTGGTGCGACCGGCGCTGCTGGTCCAATAGGCCCTGCTGGCCCAACTGGTTCTGTTGGTGCAACTGGCGCTACGGGTCCTGCTGGTCCAATAGGTCCTGCTGGCCCAACTGGTTCTGTTGGTGCAACTGGCGCGACAGGTCCTGCGGGTCCAACTTGGAGTATTACATCAAATAATTTTAATACAGATGGTACACCAGCTATTGTTACAACAATCCCTTCAACTATAACATCTACAGGTGCTGCATGGCTTTGCTCTACTACTACTGTTGGTACAAATGCAAATGCTGGCCTACGTTTTTTAGGAACATCAACTAATCAAAGTATGGATCTTGTAACTAATAGCCTTGTTCGAGGACGTTTAAGTAATTTAGGTGAGTTTTTTATTGGAACGACAACTACCGCCCTTGCTGGTGATTTGATGAATGGAGTTTCTAATGTCACATTTCCTTGGGCAGTTAATGGTTATTCTGCATTTAATGGTTCAGGAACTTATGGTCAAATAACTAGCGGTAATACTTTATTTGCTGGTGTACAAGGTGAATATTACGGTTCAAATGGTCAAGGAGCTGGAGTTCGCGGATTAATTGGTAATACAACTGCAGGCACAGCTTTTAATGCTGTTTCTGCAGGGGTATCAGGCTCAGGCGCCGTAACTGCAGCCACTGCAGGAACTTATAAATTTGGGGTGTATGGGAATGGCGGTTTAACTATCCGTTCCGGCGGTGTAATGGGTTATGATTTTGGTTTTGGAATAGGTGCTTTAGGTTATTATGCAGCAAATACAATTGACTATAGTGTTTATGGGTTTGGTCAAGCTCACTTTAATGGAATTGCAGCAGGTCGTATGGCAAATTCATCTGATGAAATTACATCAACTACAAACTGGGATGGTGTTACAAATACAAATGTTGGTTTGGGTATTTATGGTGGGGTAATGGGAGGCTGGGTGCGCGGCATGGCTTATGGTATGCATTTAAAAGGAAATCGTTATTCGTTATATGTTGATGGATATACATTTTCAAACAAGCCAATTGCTCAATTGATACAAAAAAATGATGGTAATCGTGTCGCGGCATATGCTACAGTATCAATGACTTCAGATGTTTATTCAAGGGGAAAAGGGCAATTAGTTTCCGGCGAAACGTTTATTGCTTTTGATGAAAATTTCAAGAGTATTATTTCTAACCCTAACGATCTTGTAATTACTGTTACTCCTTCTGGTAATTCTAATGGTGTTTATGTTGCCTCGGTTAACGCTAGTGGATTTACGGTTCGCGAAAATAATTCTGGAAGTTCAAATGTTCAAGTTTCTTGGATTGCAATTGCACAAGTAAAAGGAAATGAAAATCCAATTGTACCAGAAGAAATTTTGACATCAGATTTTGATTCTAATATGCGTGGTGTTATGTTTAATGATAATAACACTACAGATACTCCAGGCAATATTTGGTGGGATGGTTCAAAAGTTAGATTTGATCAAGCTCCTGCAAAAGCAGTTAACACAAATTCTAACCCTGCGCAACGTGGTCAAGTTAATTTAATGGGGAACACTCATCAATAAATAAAAATAGTATCATGAAAATAATAACTCATAACCCATTTCATCTCCACATACGGGGAGGATTGGTTATTTTGATTTTAGTCTTGCTTTCCTCGGGAAGACAAGTAATGATGGGTCAAAATAACGCCTTAGTTTTGAATGGAGCTTATATTGTTATGGATGGTGGTACGCCAACTAATAATATTTACATGGTTGTTGATCAAGCTAATACAGCTGGTATTATTCGACCTGGTGGCGGACACATTAATTCTGAAGGTCAATATAACCTTGTTAAATGGACTTCTGGTTCAAATACAGGAAACTATGTATTTCCTTTTGGAGTTGGCGGCGTATCAACAGATTATATTCCATTTAGCTTTAATAAGACGACATCATCCAGTTCTGATTTAAATGTTTCAACTTGGACGACAAATCAACAAAATATGCCGCATCCTGCCGCTTCAAATGTTGGCGCTGTAACAAGTATGACTGCGGTAACCGATTCAGTAGCAAATGCAATCGATCGTTTTTGGGATATTCAATCGCCAAATGTAACGGGTGATTTAACGTTTTCTTATAGAGGAACTGAAAATACCACCGCGTTTCCTGTTGATACGTTTAAAGCTCAACATTGGAATGGTAGCTCTTGGGATGCGCAAGCCGGAGTTGGTAATCTGGGCGTTACCACTGGCATAGGTACTGTTGGACCAGTGATAGGTCAATCAACATTTTCTCCATGGGTTCTAGATAGAGCAGCTCTAAAAGCAACTGTAGCGGGACAAAGTTCTATTTGTGGTAATCAATGTACAGCTACAGCAAGTGTTACTCCTTTACATGGTATTAGTACTTATTCTTACTCATGGAGCGATGGACAAATTACTCAAGTAGCATCAAATCTTTGTGTTGGGACATATACTTGCTTGGTAACGGATATGGTGAATGCAACAACTACTATTACTGTAAATGTCACTTCAAATCCTTTGCCTGTGTTAAATTCAATTACTAGTCAAACATCTTGTGCTGGTACAAATGTAAATTCAGTAAATTTCTCTTCAACACCTTCGGCAACTATTAATTGGTCTAATACAAATAATAGCACGGGTTTAGCATCAAATGGTGTAGGAAATATCAGTGGATATACAGCGCCAAATGTTGGTGTAACTCAAACAGGTGTTGTTACTGCTATTCCAGTTGATAGTATAACGGGTTGTGCTGGGACTCCAGTTGATTTTTCGTTAACAATTAATCCGTCGCCAAATGTTAGTGGGGCGCCAACTGCTAATACCGCAACTTGTGGTACAATGTCGGGAGGTGTTAGTGGAGCGATAAATGTTACTGGTGGAACGAGCCCTATTCATTATCAATGGTATAACGGCACTACTTTACTTTCAGGTGATACTTTACCCAATTTAAGTAATGTTGCTGGTGGTTCATATAGTTTATCCATTACGGATGCAAACGGGTGTGTTGCTAATGGAATCTCCACAAGTTTTGTTGTGCCTTCAACGGCATCAGTAACTGCTGGGTTTTCGCCAAGTACTTTCCAAGGACAAGCACCTTTAGATGTTTTATTTACGAACTCCTCTGTAGGAGCTTCGTCGTATAACTGGAATTTCGGTAATGGTTCTTCAACTCAATCAAATCCTTCTTCTATGTATACTACACCTGGTACATATACGGTTGTATTAGTAGCTAGTAATGGTAGCTGTGTTGATAGTGTGTCTAAAACAATTATTGTAGATGCTGAAACCACTATCATTATTCCAAATGTATTTTCTCCTAACGGAGATGGTGTAAATGATGGTTTCTTTATTAATAGTACAGGACTCGAATCTTTAAACTGCGATATTTTTAATCGTTGGGGTCAGTTAGTTTATAAGTTAACTTCTATTGGTCAAAAATGGGATGGTGTATTAAATAATGGTAACAATGCAACAGATGGTACTTACTTCTATATTCTTTTAGCTAAGGGTTATGATGGAAAAGATTATAATCTTCAAGGTTCTCTTTCATTGTTTAGATAAAAGTATTTAAATATAAATATCTCAAACAAAAAGCTTCTCTTTCAGAGAGGCTTTTTGTTTATTTAGTAAGCCATATCTTGTTAAAGTATTTTATTTTACATTTGCTTACTTATAAATATATCCTTTTGGCAACTAACGATAGAATCATATTAGGCATTGACCCTGGAACTTTAGTAATGGGTTATGCATTGGTGCATATTCAAAACAATAAATTATCATTAATTGCATTGGATGTTATTAAGCTAGATAAGTTAGATGAACATGCGGATAGATTGAAAAAAATATTTGAACGTTTGGTTGAATTAATAGACCAATATAAGCCAGATGAATTAGCCATTGAAGCACCATTTTTCGGAAAGAATGTTCAATCGATGTTAAAGTTGGGTAGAGCGCAAGGAGTTGCAATCGCAGCTGCTTTATCAAAAAATATTCCGATGACGGAGTACTCTCCCAAGAAAATAAAAATGAGTATTACGGGTAATGGTAACGCCTCTAAAGAGCAAGTAGCTGCTATGTTAGAGAGCTTGTTGAATTTCAAACATGATAATAAATACTTAGATGCAACGGATGCTTTAGGTGCGGCGGTGTGTCATTATTTTCAAAATAAAACCGCAGCAAGTGGGGCAAAAAAATCTTATTCTGGTTGGGATGCTTTTATAAAAGACAATCCAAAAAGAAAAGCTTAAAGGGTTGATAGAATGAATATCTTTCTTACCTTTCTTCTTTATAAAAAACGGACTTTATGGCAAAATCTAAAATTTCTAAACTATCTATATTAACCGAATTTGATGTATATAATTCTGCAAAGGATTTAGATAAAAAGGACGCTGAATTGCTCTTAGCGGCTCAAAAAATGGTAAAAACCGCTTATGCCCCTTATTCTGAATTTCATGTTGGCGCGGCTGTTTTATTAGAAAATGGTAAAATTGTGACAGGCAATAATCAAGAAAACGCAGCTTATCCAAGTGGTTTATGTGCCGAAAGAGTGGCTATTTTTTATGCAGGTGCTCAGTATCCAAATGTGGCAGTAAAAGCTGTTGCCGTTGCTGTAAAATCTAAAAATATGGTTATTAGTGAGCCATTATCTCCTTGTGGTGGCTGTCGGCAGGTAATTGCTGAGTATGAAAATAAGGCTGAAAAGCCAATCAGAATTATCATGTCGGGCGAAAAAGGACAAATTTATATTGCTAAAAGCATCGAAAGTTTATTGCCTCTTATGTTTAGTAAAAAGTATCTGTAATTAGGCTTTATTTAAGTCTTTTGAATTTCATTTATTCTCTTATTTTTGTAACTTATTAAATTGTAATTTCTATGGCTAAAACAGCTGAAAAAAAGAGCAAGTTTTCAAAAGAACAATACCTTAAATGGTACGAATCAATGCTATTGATGCGTAAGTTTGAAGAGAAAACTGGACAGGTATATGTTCAACAAAAAATAAAAGGCTTTTGCCATTTATATATCGGACAAGAAGCTATTGTAGCTGGTACTGTAAGTGCTACTAAAAAAGAAGACAAGCATATCACTGCTTACCGTTGCCATGCGCACGGTATTGGTTTAGGAATGCATCCAAAATATATTATGGCCGAAATGTATGCTAAAATTACTGGTTGCTGCAAAGGTAAAGGTGGTTCGATGCATATTTTTAGTAAGGAACATAATTTTGTTGGCGGACATGGTATTGTTGGTGGACAAATTCCTTTAGGTGCAGGTATTGCTTTTGCTGATAAATTTATGGGGAATGATAATGTGTGTGTATGTTCAATGGGTGACGGAGCAGTTCGTCAGGGAGCATTGCACGAAGCATTTAACATGGCTATGACTTGGAAGTTACCTGTTATTTTTATTGTAGAGAATAACATGTATGCCATGGGAACTTCAGTAGAACGTACCAGTAACGTACACGATTTATGGAAATTAGGGTTAGCTTATGATATGCCGAGTAAACCTGTGGATGGTTTAACAGTGGAGGCAGTTCATGAAGCTATGGAAGAAGCAGTAGCAAGAGCTCGTCGTGGTGACGGACCAACGTTTTTAGAAATGAAAACATACCGTTACAAAGGTCACTCGATGAGTGATGCTCAAACGTACAGAACTAAAGATGAGGTGAAGGAATATCAAACTCAAGATCCAATTCAAAAAGTGGTAGAAACATTATTAGAGAATAAATGGATTGATGAAGCGGGAATTGAGGCAGCAGAGGCAAGAGTGAAAGCGTTAGTTGACGAATCCGTTCAGTTTGCTGAAGAAAGCCCATATCCTGAACCGGAAGAGTTGTACAAAGATGTATATGCGGAAGAAAATTATCCTTACATTATGGAATAATTATAAATGTTGAATGATAAATTTTAAATGGAATTAAAACCAAATATTATAGTTGATAAGACTTTTAATTTTTCAAAAGAAATTATTAAATTATATATTGAATTAAAAAATGAAAAGGTTTATGAATTAGCCAGTCAATTATTTAGATCAGCTACAAGTATTGGAGCAAATGTAGAAGAGGCGCAAGCAGCTCAGTCAAAGAAAGATTTTATTGCTAAAATGTGTATTTCTGCAAAAGAAGCGCGAGAAACTAGATACTGGTTAAAATTAATTGATGAAACACATATTTCTAAGATTGATGTAACGTCATTCTTAGGTGAAATTAATGAGATTATAAATATTTTGACAAAAATTATTAAAAGTTCGAGTGATAAATAATTTAAAATTTATCATTTAAAATTTAACATTACAAAACATGGCTGAAATAGTTAGAATGCCCAAATTAAGCGATACCATGACAGATGGAGTAATCGCAAAATGGCACAAAAAAGTTGGTGATAAAGTAAAGAGCGGCGAGTTGCTTGCTGATATAGAAACAGATAAAGCAACCATGGAATTTGAATCATTTCAAGATGGTGTATTATTGCACATTGGTGTTCAAGAAAAGCAAGCTGTTCCTGTAGATTCTATCATCGCTATATTAGGAAAAGAAGGAGAAGATATTTCTTCATTAATTACCAATTCAGATTTACGAATTCCGAATGATAAAACAACTGTTAGTTCGCTAAGTGATATTCAATCAGACTCTAAAACTTCTGAAATCGTAAATCGTACATCGGAACTCCCAGCAGGTGTTGAAGTTGTTCGCATGCCAAAGTTAAGTGATACAATGACCGATGGTGTGATTGAAAAATGGCACAAAAAAGTAGGAGATAAAGTGAAGAGTGGAGAATTATTAGCAGATATTGCAACTGATAAAGCCACGATGGAATTTGAATCATTCCAAGATGGTGTTTTAATTCACATTGGTGTTCAAGAGAAACAATCTATCCCTGTAGATAGTATTATTGCTATTTTAGGAAAAGGAGGTGAAGATGTGAATGCTATCTTAGCATCTATTTCTTCAGGTGGTTCTGCTAAAACAACAACAACGACAGCTGCACCTAAAGTGGAAACTGTAATAGCAACAAACAACTCTGCTCCAATAACTAGTAACAATTCTTCTGATTCAAGAGTAAAAGCATCTCCTTTAGCAAAAGCATTAGCAAAAGATAAAGGAATTGATATTTCAAAAGTAAATGGTACCGGCGATAATGGTCGTGTGACTAAATCAGATATTGAAAATTATAAACCAACGCAAAATACTTCTAGCGGAAGCTCGAAAGCTGTTAGTTCATTTGTTCCTGGAACAGAAGGATTTACAGATGAGCCAGCTTCGCAAATGCGTAAAGTGATTGCGAAACGTTTATTAGAAAGTACAAATGGTGCCCCAGCATTTTATTTAACTATTGAAGTAGATATGGATAATGCGATGCAATCTCGTAATGCGATTAATGCTATTCCTGATACAAAAGTTTCTTTCAACGACTTGGTAATTAAAGCTTGTGCAGCGGCGTTACGCAAACATCCAAAAGTAAATTCAAGTTGGATGGGAGATAAAATCAGAACCTACTCTCACGTACACATTGGTGTAGCAGTAGCTGTTGAAGATGGCTTATTAGTTCCAGTGATTCGTTTTGCTGATCAAAAATCCTTATCACAAATTAGTGCTGAGGTAAAAGATTTAGGTAAACGTGCTAAAGATAAAAAATTACAACCAGCAGATTGGGAAGGAAATACATTCACGGTTTCTAATTTAGGAATGTTTGGTATTGACGAATTTACATCGATTATCAATACACCTGAGTCTTGTATTTTATCAGTAGGAGCTATTAAACAAGTTCCTGTAGTAAAAAACAATCAAGTAGTGCCAGGCAATGTAATGAAAGTAACTTTAGCTTGTGACCACAGAACAGTGGACGGAGCAACAGGAGCTGCTTTCTTACAAACTTTAAGAACCTATTTAGAAAATCCTGTTACGATACTTGCTTAATAATTGATTTTTTTGTAAATTAGTGTATGCGTTCGTCAAAATTTAAAATAAAGAGAAACTTAGCAATTCCAGGAGAACCTATGTCTCAGGAAGAGTTTGTAGATTTAATTAAAGAGGCCGAGAAAGGACCATTTAAACCTTTAGGCTCCTTTGATGAATTTAAAAATGATGTTTTAAACGCATGGAAAAGAAAATACGGAAAGTAAGTCTTTCGTCTGTTTTAGACGATGATTTAGCAGATATTTTCGATTATGGACTTGAAACTTTTGGCAGAAATTTAGCAGAATTGTTTGTTGCTAATATGTATCAACATATAAATGAGCTTCCACTATTGTTCCTTATTTATCCAGAATGTCGCCACCTCGAAACTAAAACTCAAATTTACAGAAACATTATTCTAGGAAAGTATTTGATTATTTATCGAATTAGAGCCAATAAAATAGAAGTACTAAGAGCGTTGCATGGCAGCCAAAGCCCAAAAATTATTAAAGCAACTAAAAAAATAAAAACTAAATAATATTTATAATGGAAGGTACAATAAAATCAGAAATTAAAAACGGAGTAGGAACGATTACTTTTTTTCATCCTCAAAGTAATTCGATGCCAGGAGTTCAATTAAGAAATCTAGCTGCAGAGATTGAAAAATTAGGGAAAGACGATAACGCTAAAGTCATTGTATTACAAAGCGAAGGAGAAAAAGCATTTTGTGCAGGTGCAAGTTTTGACGAATTAATTTCGATTAAAGATATTGATACAGGATTAAAATTCTTTTCGGGTTTTGCGCAAGTAATTAATGCCATGCGCAAAGCGCCTAAATTTATTATTGCTCGTGTGCAAGGGAAAGCTGTTGGTGGCGGAGTAGGAATTGCTTCAAGTGCTGATTATACATTTGCCGTTAATGATGCATCTATTAAATTATCTGAATTAGCAGTAGGCATTGGTCCGTTTGTAGTAGGGCCAGCCGTTGAGCGCAAAGTAGGAACGTCTGCATTTTGCCAATTAACGATTAACGCAACTGAATGGCAAACAGCACAATGGGCTAAAGAAAAAGGTTTATATGCTGAGGTTTTTTCAACAGCTGAAGAAATGGACAAAGGCATTGCAACCTTAGCAGGTAAATTAGCAACTAGTAATCCTGAAGCCATGATGATGTTAAAAAAAATCATGTGGGAAGGAACAGAAAACTGGGATACATTATTATTGGAAAGAGCAGGCATGAGCGGCACTCTAGTACTATCAGAATTTACGGTGAATGCTATTAATAAATTTAAAGCAAAAGCTTAATTAATTTTCGTTTTTACTTCTTTGTGTGTCACTTCGAGCTGTCACACTGAGCGCAGTCGAAGTGGCAGTCGATAAGCGTTCTGTAAAATACATATTGGTTCTCGACTCTGCTCGAACTGACAAATATTTCACATGAAAACAATTATCTTACTTCATGGAGCTATTGGCGGTAAAGATCAATTAGAACCATTAGCTAATGAATTAAAACAACAAGGCTGTAACGTTTATAAGTTAAGCCTTCTTTCCTTGACTATGTGCCGCTAAGTTAGCAATGCGGTATAATAAACGAGAAGCCACATTCGCATTCCATTCATCTTCGCCACCAACTTCATTAATGTCAAAGGCAATAATGGTTTTACCTGATGCTACTACTTGTTCTAATAAATACAATACTTGGTCGGTTTCAAACCCTCCTGCTACTGGTGTACCAGTACCTGGGCATAATTTTGGGTCTAAGCCATCAATATCAAAACTTAAATAAATGTTTTGTGGTAACTCTGCTACTATTTCTTGGCAAATCGTATCCCAGCTTTTTCCTTTGTATTGTTGTTGTTTAATGTCTCTGTCAAAAAATGTTTTTACGCGTCCGTTTGAGTTATTAATAATTTCTAATTCTGCTTGACAATAATCTCTAATACCAACTTGTACTAATTTTTGTACACTATGTCTTTTTAACGCATTGTACATAATAGATGCATGAGAGTATTCAAAACCTTCGTAAGCAACTCTTAAATCAGCATGCGCATCAATTTGTAAAATAGCAAACTCTCCAAAGTGTTCTCCTAACGCATCAATCACACCTAATGGTGTAGAGTGATCGCCACCAATCAAACCAACACTTTTATGCTGCTTTAAAAAATGCAAAGCACGTTGTTTTACCCATGCATTCATTTCTTCACATACTTTGTTCACGTCTTTTATTTCATCAATCTCCGAAGATGGTTCTCCATTGCATTGTCTGTCAATAATAATTTCTGCAACAGGGCGATAGATTTCGCTTTTCTCTCTCAAGTCTTCGCTAAAATCATCCATGGCAATTCCCATTTTCCATGCATCTTTTACTATTGGGTCGTAAAGATCTACTTGAAAAGAAGCATCAAATATTTGTTGTGGCCCGTCAATAGTTCCGCCACCGTAACTTACGGTTACTTCCCAAGGCACAGGTATTAAAACTGTTTCAGATTCTTGTGTAGTAAACGGTAAACCAAACATGTTTGCGTTAACATCGCCAACGCTATTAGGGTCAAAGTTTTTTATTTTTTCTTGTTTGTTCATATAAATTAGTTGTTTGAAATTAGTTGTTGGTTTTTTGAGTTAAATCTAATAAAGTTCAAGTTTATAGTATATCAATTATCAAAAAACTAATAACCAATAACTAACAACTAACAACTGTTTATGGTGCAAGCCTTTCGATCTTCCAATTCCCACCCTCAGCAGTAAAAGCAATTCTGTCGTGCAAACGATTTTTACGTCCTTGCCAAAATTCGTAGTAGTTTGCTTTGATGATGTAGCCGCCCCAAAAATCAGGACGAGGAATTTCTTGATCTTTATATTTTGTTTTATTGTTTTCTATAAAAGAATTTAACTCTTCTCTGTTTTTTAATACTTTACTTTGTGGTGAGCTCCAGGCACCTATTTTAGAGTCCTGCGGACGGGCATTAAAATATGCATCGCTTTTTTCGGTTTCTGCTTTTTTAGAAATCACACCTTCAATACGAACTTGTCTTTCAAGCTCTGGCCAAAAAAAAGTTAAGCATACATTAGGGTTGTTAGCTATTTCTGCCGCCTTACGAGAATCGTAATTGGTGTAAAAATAAAATTCGTTATCTCCGAATTCGCGTAAATAAATAATACGTGCCGATGGTTTATTGTTTTTATCAACGGTTGCTAAATTACAAGCAACTACTTCATTTACTTTGGCATCAATGGCATCTTGCATCCATTGTTCAAATTGCAAATCGGGCGTTTTGTTTAAATTAGTTTCAGATAATTCGCCTTTCATGAAATCTTCCCTTAACTGAGAAATATGTTGGTTTACGTGGCTCATTTTATTAATTTTACACAAATATATATAAGTTATTCTTGATAAAAGCAGGAGATATATTAATTGCCAAACCATTTTTTCAAGATGGGAATTTTAAGCGTTCTGTCATCTATTTATGTGAGCATAATCATATAGGAAGTTTGGGATTTATTATTAATAAATCTCACGGAATGGTTTTAAGAGATATTTTCCCTCATTTAAAAAATGGGCATTTTCCTTTGTTTGAAGGCGGTCCCATGTCGCCCAACCAATTATTTTACACACATACTTTGGGTTCAAAAATAAGCGAAAGTCAGCATATTGTGGATGATATATACTGGGGAGGCAACTTTTTTGAGTTGTCGCAGTTGATAGAAAATGGTGAAGTTAATTCCAATCAAATTCGATTTTATATTGGTTATAGCGGCTGGAGCGAAGGCCAGTTAGAGCAAGAGATTGAAAGCGATATGTGGTTTACAAAGAGTGCTCAATATTTGGATTTATTAAGATTTGCACCGCAGGAATTGTGGGGAGAAGAACTGATAAAAATCAATCCTAGCTACAAGGTGTTTAGTGATTATGCTTTTGATCCGTCTTTAAATTAAGAGATGCTCAATTTGAAAAACGGCTTTTAAAGAAAATAAGGTTTAATCTCTAAAGATTCAGCTTGTAAACTTTAGTACCTAGAGGGACAAATAATCTTACAACGTTTTACGGAACAAATTTAGGCATCTCTATATCAGACGTTCCTCTTTTTACATTCGCAAATCGGCAACTTTCCACTTATTGGAATAAGTTGCCGATGAAAAAAAAATGATTTTTTTTATACATAAATTTATAACTAATCAATTAAATAGATTTATTAACAATTAAAATTAAATTTATTATGATACTCAAAAGTAACTCCGAAATTATTATAGTAATTGACTTTTCAAAAAAATCAATTAGCCTAATTGAACAAATATCTGTTTTAGCTAAATCGTTAAAAGCAAAACTAATATTAATGTTTGTTTGTTTAGAAAATGAAAATCAAAGAAATACTGAGATTATAGAAATTACCAATAAAACAAAAAAAGATTCAGGACTAGATGTCGAAAGTATTTATATTTCCGAAAATATTTTTAAACATATTACTAAAAAAGCAATTGAAACGGATTGCGGCTTAATAGTTTTTGGCTTAAATAATGAAGCGAATTTAAAACCTGTTTTTAATGAAGCTGAATTATATAAGTTTTTAAAAATTGCGCCTTGTCCGGTTTATACAGTTAACGAATTAAACAGTCAATTAAACTACAAAAACATACTAATACATATTGATTTAACTGCTGAGAGTAGAGAAAAGGTAGGAGTTACCATACAATTAGCTAAAATGTTTAATTCTAATATTAATATCATCTCTGTTTTCCCTCCCAATAACGAAGAGTACGAAAATAATATTTTACCATATGTAAATCAGGTAAAAAAATACATAAAAGGGCAGGGGTTAAATTGTTCAAATAAATCAATATGTAGTAAAGATGTATCAGATACAATTATTAATTACGCTATAAATAACAATTGTGATATTATAGTGCAAATGAATAAACAAAATTTAAGTTTTAAAGAAATGATATTTGGCACTTGTGCTAACGAAATTATTAAAAAAAGTTCAATTCCGGTTCTTTCAATTAACCCAATGAAAAGAGAAAGTATTAGTAGTGGAATTCATTAAACATAAATACCTATTAATTTATTTAGTATTACAAAAGCGTAAAATTAAATTTTAAACATGAATACATAGCCTCTTTAGTTTAAAATAATATTAGCTGGGTTACCAATTGTAAAAAACTAATTATACCAAAGTGAATAAATAATTAGTCCAATATTTGCATATTGGCTTTTTTTGTATTACTTTTGGACTAAATATTAAATCATTATGTCGGCACCAAAATTAATACATGTAAAAGAGTCAGTTAGTG
>Ga0247843_1007372_pt1 | contig 13611 bp, 11 predicted proteins | sample LaCruzMarch2017__FD_192420 | JGI IMG/M metagenome (GOLD analysis project Ga0247843, IMG submission 192420) | Freshwater microbial communities from meromictic Lake La Cruz, Castile-La Mancha, Spain - LaCruzMarch2017_8m | ecosystem: Environmental > Aquatic > Freshwater > Lake | place: Spain...
TTGAGTTGTTATATTATAAGGTATTGACCACACATTTCCCATAGCACCTGTTGATGAAAAAAATGGATAATTAGATGGAACTGGTTTTGCTAGATTACTTGATGAGCTATTTTGCAAAATAATACCATATAAAGGTGTATTAGAGGGTGGAGATGATGAGGCGGATGATAAAGGAAGTACATAATTAGAATCAAATGGAATACTTCCAGTATTTATAACCTGTGTAGAAATTGTAGTTCCAGAAGAATTCACATAATTTATATTGAAAACACAACTTTCTATAGTAGGAACAGGTTGCGGAAATAAAGAATTATATGTTTGATTTGGATACTGTATAGGAATATATATATTTGCTGAAGTATTAAAAGGAGTACCTAAAACAACAGGTGGTATAGTATTTAAATATTGTATTGTCCCTGTTGGTCCTGTTACACCATCACCTCCCCCACCTGGCCCTGTTGGTCCCGTTACGCCATCACCTCCTCCGCCTCCTCCAGCTGGTCCTGTTGGACCTGTTACACCATCACCTCCCCCAGCTGGTCCTGTCGGTCCTATACCACCACCTGCCGAACCTGTTGAACCAAAATTTCCCTGATAACGCCAGAAATTTATTCTTACAACTGCACCAACTGGCGGAAATGAATTACCTGTAAACATTATTATTCCGCTATTTGTATTAAAAGTCCATGGATATGTTGTATTTCCAAAAAGATATGGAGCGCCATTAACAGTTATATATGTTGTATTTAGATAACTATTTTCAGGGTCATAATTCAAAGGTATAGACTGACTTAATAAATTATTTTGCAATTGCAATGTTCTTGTCGGAGAATACATGGAATTTGATCCAGCATACCAATATGTAATACCATATGTAAGATTAGTCGAATCTAATAGTAAATTAGTATAATAATAAATATAAGGATTTGCATTTGAAGTTTGATAATATCCTGTAGTAATATTTGTACCTGAATAATTTATAATAACAGGCTGTACACTCGTCAAATCAGTTGGAGTTGAAGTTGGTACATAACTAGATAGTATTTGTTGTTGGAATACATTTGATCTTGAAGTTCCAATAACTTCAAGATTTAGAGATGAATTTATTATACCATCTGGGTAACCAAATAAAGTTTTATATAATTCTTCATTTATTAAATTTGTTCCTGTTGATCCTAAATTAACATAAGCAGACATTTATTTTATTTAAATGTGTTTTTATTTTTTTTTATTTAATTTGTTGATAAAAATAATTGAACCGAACTAAAAGAATAATTATCTATCATTGGCAACCCTATTCTTCCGTATATATAATAATTCGAATTTTGTTTAAACAAAATGCTACCTACTTTTATATTTAAATTATTTGAAGAATAAGTTATATTTGAAGTTGATCCATACATTATAGAATTATCTGTAGGAGTATTATAATTATTATTTGAAATAACACCAATTTGTCCAAAATTTGGAGTAGTTAAAGTATTTGTTTCATAAGTATTACTATTTCCATCAACCCATACTGTTGTATTACTCGTAGATAATCCATTTGGAACTACAAAAGGTGTTTCTAATATGATCTCTTCAACTCTGTAATTAAAGAAAAATCTTTGAGTATTTCCATTATTAGTTATGAATGTACATCCATTTTTTGTACTTAATGTAACTGAGTCTAAATTACATTTAAAATTATTAAAAACAAAGTTAAAGAAATTTATACTATTTAAAACGCCAATATATCTCCAGACAAATGTAGCATATCTATAAGATGTTATTCCTTTAGGAACAGAAGAATAATCAACGCCTGAATTTCCAAAATATGAAGAATAATTTAAATATCCACCTGTTGCACCACTATTTGAAATTGTCTGATATGATCCATTAAATATTTGTATTTCTTGTGATGTATCTATTGTGCCGTAATTTGGAACAGGAGTACTTGAACTTAATATATTCCATGTTTGTTGGTATGGAAATAATGAATAAGAATACCATTCAGAATTATAATTTAAACCATATGGAGGAGGATAATAATAATATTCAAGTGGACCTGTATGACCTGTTGAATTTGAATTTGTTACAGAACCTCCAGGAGCTGACCATACTCTATAACCATATTGAGGGTTTAAAAGACTATATAAAATTTGTATGCTTTTTGGAGCGCTATTTACTAAATTATAAGAAGCTGAATCAAATATTACAGATGATATAGTTATATTTGTGCCTGTAGATGATACTATATTATTAGCAACTAAATTTAATGTTACATTCGTATTCAAACCTTGTGTTAGAATAGGCTGTATATAATCATTAACTACTGTTACAGGGTTTGTCAAAATACCACCAGATATAGATGATGTTACATTTGATAATCCGGGTTCGTTTACTGTTCCAGTACAACCACCTGAAAAATTATAATTTATTATTGGAGAATTATAAAAATAATTTCCCATATTTGACAGATTAGTAGTAACCTTAAAAAATGGATTCATATTAACACCTGAAACATATCCTGTAGGACCAGTAAGAGATACTAAAGTTGAATTAATTATTGGATATCCAATTACTTTATCATAATAAAATCCAGTAGAACCTGCGTATGTCGTATCAATACTACTACCTCCAGAAGTAAAATAATAATATTTTTGATCTATATTTAACATATGTAAATCAGGACTTTCTGTAATCCCGGTCATAGATATTGAAAATGTTGTTTGCGAATAAAATCCAGCACTTCCCGTAACACCATTATATTGATCTGCAGATGGTCCATATGCTAAAGTCATATCATTCAACTCAGTTGTACCAGAATTAGATAAAGGAAAACTATATAAATCTGCTCTAGGTCCGATTTTATCATCTACTTTACATGTTATAATCATTCCAGGATCTACAGTTCCAAGTATTCCTCTAGTTGTATAATCATAATTATTGCTATATGGTCCAAATGTTGTAGTATTTATAGTTGTATTATTAAATAAATTTGTAACAGGAGTTGATGTTGCAACGCTATATGCGTTAGAAACGAAAGGTGTTGCAAAAAAACCTGTAGAATTAGAAATATTTACATCTGATGCATTAATTAAAGGATTTATATATAAAGTTGGACTCGGTCCTGTATATCCAACATAAGAATAAGTATTAGAACTTGTTACATTTAAACTATTTGTTGATTTTATATTAAATTGATAATAACAATCTGGGTATAAATTATTTTGAGTATAAATTGTATGGGGTCCTGTATATGGAATTGGATTACCGCTAAATTGTATATTAGTTCCACTAGAACCATGTGGAACAGGTCCTCCATATAATAAGGAACTTCCTTTTGTGTAATACCCACCATTATACGAAAGAATAGTTACATCTTGTACAGGACCTATATTATTTTGAGTAGGTGGGAGAATATCTAATGTAATTGATGAATTTGTTGGAGCTCCTGTCATTGATAAATAAGCATCACTTGAAGAAGGTGTTAAATTAGAAAATTTTCCAAAATATATTCCGGTTGGACTACCAGTTCCAGCATAATTTACATATGATCCTGTTATATAATTATTAGCACTATTTGAACCTGTTGTAATATTATAAACAATTGACCATACACCTGTAGGGCCTGTTATTCCAATTGATCCAGTTGCATCTATATAATAATAAAATGGATTTAAAGAAGGTGTTAATGTTTCATTACTAGCTGAACTATTTTGTAATATAATACCACCTAGAGGATTATTTGTTAAGGGTCCCGTTGAATTATTTGATAAAGGTCTAACATAATTTGAATCAAATGGTATTGTTCCTGTATTTAAAACTTCATTATTTATTTGATTTCCATCTGAATTTACATATGAAATATTAAAAATAGAACTTACAATTGTTGGAATTGGTTGTGGATAATTAGAAGTATAAGTCTGAGAAGGATAATTTATAGGTATATATATACTCATTGGGGTAATTATAGGATTTACCATATCAACAGGAGGTATAGAACTTGTCTCCGAGGAACCTGCCGGACCCGTTGGTCCTGTAGAACCATTTCCACTCGAACTTAGCCCAAAAGCACCTTCATATCTCCAATAACTAATTAAAGGTGTAAAACTCCCAGGTAAAGGCGTTAGATTTGCAGGAAAAAATGTCAAAACACCAACATCTTGGTCAAAATTCCAAGGAGTTGTAGCGTCTGATGGGGCAATAGCTTGTGATCCAACTGGTTTTGAAGGATCTAATACTTGTATAAAATACGAACCTAAGGGATCGTAATTAAAAGGAATTGAATTCGATAAAATATTTGTTGAAAGATTAGTTGGATCTGTATTAACATACCAAAATGATAGCCCTGCTAATATAGCTGTTAAACTTGTATTTATATAGCGAACAACCCATGGATATTGCGAACTTGTCCATCTTTGCCCATTTCCACTTGGAAATGTAAAATCACGGACTAAATCCGTAGGTGCAATAGAAGGAATTTCTTGCGAACATAATTGAATAGATGGATAAATTCTCTGTCTCGCATTACTCTGAGGTTCATTACTGTAATTAGAGGTAGCTGGATACGCGTCACTGGATCCAACATATTTTTTGTATAATAAAGTTGTCTGTAGTTCTTGTGTAAAAGGAGATGTCATTTATTTATTAAATAAATTTTATATATTTTATATAAAATTTTATAACTTATAACTTATGATACTGTTGCAGAGATGCTTTGGAACGTAAATGCTTGAGCAGGTATTCCAATTCTACAATAAATATACACATTTGGACTTGAAGTAACTAAAATAGGATTTGGGAAATATGTGTTAAATAATACATTTGAACCAGATAATGTAGTTCCCGAATAAAAAGCAGAACGAATTAAAGAATTATCTGATGGTGTACAATAATTTAAAGATGTTAATGGGGCAGTAGTTGCAGATGGATTTCCACTTGCATTATTTGCATCTAACCATATACTACTATATGAAGCTGTTGTTGTTGGTAAAATCGAATTACTTTGTTCAATTCTAAAATAAACATAAATTGGATTTGAGTAACCATTTATATATGCTTGATTATTTAAAATTATAGGAGTTGGACTTGTATTATTCATTGTAAATGTTAAATTAAAATATTTAGTTGCTTGTGGAGATAATTGCCAACAAAATGTTGAAAATCTATATCCTGTTGTAAATATATTTGAGTAGTTAACAGTATTTAATGTAGTTGCATTATAATAATATGTTGAGTAATTTATATACGCAGATGAATTAGAAGTAAATTTTCCATTTGATATAATTATTTCCTCACTTGGATTATGCGTTCCGCTTGTAGATGATATATCCCAAGATTGTGAATAAGGTATAGTTGAATATGGCGTTGTATTATTAAAAGCATAAGGAGGAACAGCAAAAGAAGACGAAACTCCTATTCCCGACCATACTCTATATCCTACAGTAGGTGTATTTATAACAACACTAGGTATAGATAATGGTAAAATATTATTTATTAAATTTACTGATGGTCCATCAATAATAGAATTTATACTTGTCGCAGAAAAAGATACACTATTTCCATGTATATTACGTGCAATTTCCGATAAACCAATAGAAGTCGCATATACACTTGCAAGAGAAGATGATGATATAATTGGTATTGAAAAAGTTAAAGGTCCCGTGAATTCACCTATTGAACTGTTATAACCAGCGGTAATATTTGTCAATCCTGTTTCGTTATATACATTTGTAACTGATCCAATTGTATTTGTCAATGTTAGCAATGGTGAACTATAAAAATATCTACCCATATTTGACGCAACACCAGTCATTGAAAAAGTTGGCGTTCCTGAAATAACATATACTCCAGATACTTGTATTGAACTTACTGTATTAAAATTAAAACTTAAACTATTTACTACAGGAACTGTATTTAAGTATGTATCATAATAAAATGGGAATGATAATGTTCCTGCTATAATTGCACCATATCTTTGAGTAACAGTTAATGAATATCCTGTTGGACTTGCAACAAATATTGACGAACCTATTTGTACAGTATTATTCGCATTTAAATAAAATCCTCGTGATCCTGCATTTGAAACAGCATAATTATCAACTATAGTTGAACATGTAATAGTTAAATTATTTAAACTTGTTGGACCTGTTATACCAGCTGGAAATCCGTTGTAATTATATGTAGGTCCATCATATGAAGAAGGACCTGTAACGCTACAGCTTAAACTCATTATATTTGGACCTGTTGATCCTTGATTACTTGATTGATGTATCGGCGCTACAAATGAATTTGATGTTAAATTTACAGGAGTTGTATTCAATAGATTTGTAACAACAATTCCGCTTTTAATATTTCTAACAGATCCATTTGTATAATATACAGCCGTTGGAAATGAAAGACTTCCAAGAGATGCAGGTGATAAATTTGTAGTTGTTATGTTTAAAGGTCCTGTTGCTGATCCTGTTATAGCATCCGAATTTGTAGCAGTAACATAAAATGAATATGTACAGTTTGGATATATACCTGATGCATTGTAACTTAAATTAGTTGAATTTGAAAAATAAGAAACACTTTGAGAAAGCGCAGATGGATATCTGACTGAAGAACCCGTTGTATTATAACTTATATTATACGCTGTTATAGTCAAAGTTGATCCAGGATCTGTTGTATCTACAAATTGAGGTGCTATATATTGGACAGCACACGTAGTAGGACCTACAGATGTTTGTGAAAAATTTCTTGGAGCAGAAGGAGGACCAGAAGTTATATATCCACTAAATCCCGTAACTGCGACATTTAAAGGAAGTGTTGTATTATAGTTATTATACCACATACTAATACTATTATTATTATTTATACCAGATAAAATCGCATTGTAATATACATAGGCATTAAAAGGACCTGTTGTTCCCCCACCTACTTTTGGAAATGTAATATATTGTATTCCTGAAACTCCTGTTGTTTTTGTTAAAACAATTCCTCTTATAGGACCTGTACTACCAGTATATGTATTTATAAAACCAGTTGTTCCATTAGTAATAACTGGACCATTGTAAGAATTTGTTGCAATTGTTGACGAATATGACAGTAAAACAGGCAAATAAGAATTTTGAAATCCTACATTAGTTTGAGACGGATATGTCCAAGGAATAAATATTTGTGTTGACTTTGATACGGGAGTGCCTATTACTATTTGAGGAGGAGGTGATATTAAATTTGCAAAAATCCAAGCATCATTATATACATTATTTCCGGATCCTGCAGGTCCTGTTGGTCCAGTACTTCCACTACCTGAACCACCTCCACCACTTCCGGCAGGTCCTGTAGGTCCAATAATACCTGCGGTCCCTGTTGGTCCAGTTTGTCCTTGATTTCCTATTTGTCCTTGGGGTCCTGTATAACCTGTTGTTCCTGTTTGCCCTGTATACCCTGTATAACCTGTGTACCCTGTATACCCCGTATATCCTGTATATCCGGTATAACCTGTTGTTCCTGTTTGCCCTGTATACCCCGTATAGCCTGTGTACCCCGTATAGCCTGTGTATCCGGTATAACCTGTTGTTCCTGTGCGCCCTGTTGGACCTTCTGAAATAGAATTATATGTTATTTCATTTGTTCCAGAATTATAAAATAATATATTTGTACTTTGAAAATTATCATTTCTTACAGGTTTTACATAAAATCCTTGATTGACAGAGTTCAAACCATCTGAATCCGCATTTAATATAATAGACCTTGTATTTTGGTTATTTATTCCTGCATTATTTCCGATTGCTATTGAATAATCACCCTGATTGTTTAAACCAGCCTGAGGGCCTATTGAAATCGAATTATTACCTTGATTATTAGATGCAGACTGATATCCTATGCAGACAGATTGATTTCCTTGATTAATATTTCCCGAAGATTCTCCTATTGATACTGAACTATTTCCTTGCATATTATATCCAGAATTAGATCCTATCGATATCGAATTACTTCCCTGAAAAATTGCTCCCGAATTTATACCTATTGATATTGAATTTGTACCTTGATTTGTGAATCCTGAACTTGTGCCTATAGCTATTGAATTATCAGTTTGATCTATATAACCTGAATTATACCCAATAGATATACTCTGTGATTTTTGTCTTGTATAACCGGATCTAAAACCTATTGCAATAGAAGATGTACCTTGATCATTAAAACCAGCAGCATATCCTAAAGCTAAAGCAAAATGTTGTTGATTAATTGATCCTGTATAATTTCCAAGAGACAAAGAAGATTGTCCTTGATTATTACTACCGGATTGAAAACCTATAGCCACTGAATTATTTCCCTGATTTAAATATCCTGCTTGGTATCCTAAAGCCAAAGATTGTTTTCCCTGCCCTATGCAACCGGATTCAATTCCTATCGCTATACTTTGTGAGCTTTGATTACTAAACCCAGATTGTAAACCTATCGATATACACAAATTCCCTTGTGTAAAAACACCTGATTGCGTTCCTATCGCAATTGAATTAATTCCTTGATACATAAATCCAGCCTGACTTCCTATTGCTATAGCACTATTTTGCTGAAAATTAGGAGCTGTTTTATCTCCAATAGCAATTGAAGAATATCCTTGTGATAATACACCTGTTAGAAAACCAATTGATATAGCTTGAGAACCTTGTCCAGATTGCCCCGCGTAAGTTCCGATACTAACAGCATTTATATTTTGTTCATATTGTCCAGCCTGAAAACCTATTGCAACTCCTTGTAATGATTGATTTATTTGCCCAGCTTCTGCGCCTACAGCAACTGTTAAAGGACCCTGTGTAATTTGACCACTTTGATATCCAACTGCTACACTGTAAAAACCTGTTGCGCTGTTTTGACCAGCATTAGTTCCTATATGAACATTATACCCATCTACTTTCCAACGACCAGCGCCTGTTAATCCAGGAAATGTTGATTCCCAATATAAATAATCGCTATTATTTACCCCATAAGCAAGAATTCCAGCAGCACCTGTTGGACCAGTACCTTTGCCATCAGGTCCAGTAGGACCAAGAAATCCTCTTTGCCCCGTTGGACCAGTTGGTCCTGTCGCACCTGTATTTGTTGAAAATCCAGGAATACCTTGCGGACCTGTGTATCCGGTATAACCAGTCAAACCAAGTGGACCTGTTGGACCTGTACCCATTACAAAATAACCAATTCTAAAAAGATATTTAACTGCATTTATAGCAGATTCTATAAATGTATTTTCTACTAAAAAATTATTTCTATTTTCCATTTATTAAAATTATGATATTATTTTTATTTATTTTTTAACAATATTATAAATCTAAATAAAAATAATATCATAAATAAACTGAAAGGATATAATAAGCTCTGTCTTTTTATAGGAAAATTAAAATTACTTAAAAATACATTATATGAATAAAAATGGATACTTTATATAATAATTTTATAACTCTAACTGACGAAGATCAATATATATTATTTGATAAAATTTTTAATTTTATAAGAGTTAAGAAAGAAAATCACTTTATAAACCAACTCAAAACAGATTTTAACGTAAAAATACATAATAATTATTTTATACTTTCTTACTCTGATAAGTTATATAAACTAATCTTATTCGCAGATGATACCATAAAAATAGGTATAAAAATAGACAATATGGATGATATAAAATCGCATTTTAAAAGCATAGATAAATTATCAATTGGCAAAGATACTTATATATATTATATGTGTAAAGAATGCTATAAAACTGGAGATAATAACTCTGATACTGATATATATTTTGAAGAATATATAGACTGTATAAATTGCAAATCTAAATTTCTATCTATAAAATGTAACATACCTACTAATGAAATTTGCGATCTTTTTAATAACTACAACACAAAACATATTAAAGAATTCAATGTATTGTTAGAAATAATTTATAACTATTTTAATAATTTTAATAATTTTAAAAATATTTTAGAAAATAAATGTCTATGACATCGTATAGAATGATATGTAGTAATTGTGGAGATGATTTTACAGTTAATACAAAATATCAGACTAAATATTGTATAGATTGTCATTATTATAAAATAACAGACACATTTTTAAAAATAGGTATTAAACAAAATTTTTCACCTAAACCAGAAAAGAAGAGAAGAAATCCAAAGAAAAAATTCTTTAACTGCAAAGTAATAGAAGAAGAATAAAAGATTAGATTAAATAATATATTGTGTATAATAAATGTTACCAAAATATTTTCCTAAAGAAAGATGGCCTCTTCCAAAACAAGTTAGTATTATAGCAGAACTTCAATCATTACCACCTATATTTTTATTGTCGAATGGCGATAATATCAACGGTGTTTTACTGAATAAAAAAAGTAAAAAAATTAAGAGTAGAAATAAGAGTAGAAAAAATCTAAAGCGATCACAAAACAGAAAAAGAAGTAGAAGCAGAAATAACTGAATTATTTTTTTCTTAACCTTGTTTTATGGTTAAGAAAACTAAAAGTTAAAAATTATTTTTAATCTAACCATGTTCTATTATGCCACCCCTCTATTGTTGCAATAAACATAATAGTATCTCCAATATATGATAATCCTATTGTATTAGAACCACCCCAACCATTATTATATTGAACAATAACATTTCCCCCTGACCCGCCCACGGCCGTAACAATTTTAATATCACCTAAATTACCATTTGGTAAAGTAACAGAATATTCACCATTAAGAATAACTTTTGGTAGTATGAATAAGAGGATTCAAAGTTCCTGAACCACTTACTGTTTCAACAGAATTTTGAGAGATTAAATCTGCTCTAATTGTATCATCCACAATAACGTTTGATATTTTGAAAGTCATTTATTATAAGAAATATAAAAATAATTTATTTAAATTTAATTTAAGGTTATATTATATTTTAACTTTTATTATCTTGTTTACACCTTCGAATTCAAAGATATGTAATAAATTTATATAAAAGTTATTTATAAAATTAAAATCATTCTAAAAAATGGATTATTTTACATGTCAAGCATGTAATAAAAAATACGAAAATGCATCTTATTTGAATAAACATCTTTCAATATGCACTGAATACGATTATTGGGTTAAAACTTATATACCGCCTAAAATTGAAAATTGTCAAAAATGCGAACGTAATTTTATTATAAATACAAATCATTCATGTAACTTGTCTGATAATATGTAGTAGTGATAACAATTTTCTTAATCTGTTTGCTAGGTTAAGAAAAATACATGTCCAAATCTGGATACAAGATGTTAAATAATTTTTATAAACTCAAAATTACAATATACATAAAAATATTATAGAAATAAAAATAAAATTATTTGAAGATTATTTTAAGCTTAAAAAATAATCTTGTATATAATAAATAAGAATGTCGAATTCAATAAGTGTCTACAATTTACCTTTCACAGATAATAGTTATCAAAACGATTTTAACTTGCAATATAGTTATGATAAAGATCCTGAATTTGAAGATCAATATTTTAAAATCACAAATGATGGACTTCAAATAAATATACACAAAGATGATAATCCTTTTTTACAAGGGTCAAAAACTGACCCGCGTTCAGAATTGAGAGGGCTAACTTCTATAAAAGATAATGTTAATTATGTTTTAAATTGGGAACAATGTTTGAAAACATATCCAACTAATTTCTCTTTTTCTTTTTTTCAATTATTTGCTAAAGATGGTCCTAATATCATGTTGAGATGGAAGAATGACAAATACGAACTTCTCGCAGTACAAGGAAGAAATAAGATAGTTCCAATAAAAATGAATATAACAGAAGATATTGGACGATTTGTTAGTTGGAAAATTGAATTTTTATTATCAACAATTGGAGGGTATATCAAAGTATATAAAAATGATATATGCATAGGTGAAATTTTAAATGCAAATACAAGCGGACAAAATGATTCTTACTTAAAACTTGGTATATATGCACAAGAAAGACAACCGACAGATACAACATCTATTTTTATTAGAAATTTACAAATGACTTCAAATACATAGGCATATTTTAATTTTTTAATAAATTAAAATACTATATAATAAAATGCTTTTGAATTATTGTTTAAAACAAGATAAAGAATTATCTTTAAAAACGAAAGTTATATTAAAAGACTTTTATAATAATTTTAAAGACTCTGAAAGAATAGTTTCAAAAATAAATATATCACAAAATAGAACTGTTAAGGATATCATTCATAAAAAGGATATTCCAACCCCAGATGATTTTAATTATATTATAGAACCTATTAAAAAACATATACTTGATTTAAAAATATCAAGATTTGCTGTTACATATATATTTGATATTATAAAAATACAATTTACAGTATCAAAACTAGACTTAAAAAAATTGGACAAACATGTATACATGATTCTATGTTGGTTAAATTTTATAAACAAGTATAATACAAACAAAGCTATGGGACAAACTATTAATCTTTTTGTATACTTTAATAAAAAAACAAAAATGTTACCAGATGACGAAAATATAACTATACAAAAAGAAAATGTTAATACTGGTTTTGCTGTTTCATGTGTTAAAAATTCGAATATTATAATTTATAGAAGCGAGGAATGGTTTAAAGTTTTTATTCATGAAACTATACATAGTTTATCTTTAGATTTTTCATGTTACGACACAAGTAAAGCAACAGGATATATTTTAAAATTATTCAAAGTAAAATCTAAAGTAAAATTATATGAAGCATATACAGATACATGGGCTAAAATCCTAAATGTTATATTTTCTTGTTATTTTTTAAACACAACTCATTCTCTAAAACAATTTATGGAAGATGTTAATGTATTGATGAATTTAGAAATGACTTTTTCGATTTTTCAAGTTGTAAAAATACTTAAATTTATGAAATTGACATATAAAGACTTAATTAATGGAGACGAACAAAAATTAAAGTTATATAAAGAAAATACAAGTATATTATCATACTATGTTATAAGTTCAATTTTATTAAATACATATGAGGATTACTTTAACTGGTGTATAAATAACAATACAAATATTTTACAATTTGATAATGATAATTCAACTTATAAACAAATAGAATTTTGTAAACTGATAGAAGGTAAATATAAATCTCGTTTATTCACAAGCAGAGTTGATGAAATATCGAAAATTTTTGAAAAGGTTGATAACAAATATTTATTAAGAAATATGAGAAAATCACTATGTGAATTTGAAATCTAAATATAAAAAGAAAAATTATATAAATAAAATGTACCGGTACTTACAATTATTTCGACATTGGCCTATTTTTAGAGTTGGAAATTATACACAATATGATGATGAATTGCGGAATCCAAAACTAAAGAAGACTAATGCTAATCATAATTCCAGTCATAATTCCAGTAATAATTCCAGTAATAAAGACAATGATGTAGAAAATATTATAGTTAATAATCGACTTAACAATATGTACAGAATTAGTAGTTAGTTTCAACTTTTTCTTAACCTGATTTTTAGGTTAAGAAAATATAACCTCTAGTCTCCAATTTGATGTAAATTTACGTCATAGAAATTTTCTTAACCTGAATTTTAGGTTAAGAAAAATAGAAGTTTAAAATCTGGAGACTAG
>Ga0247843_1007373_pt1 | contig 13607 bp, 10 predicted proteins | sample LaCruzMarch2017__FD_192420 | JGI IMG/M metagenome (GOLD analysis project Ga0247843, IMG submission 192420) | Freshwater microbial communities from meromictic Lake La Cruz, Castile-La Mancha, Spain - LaCruzMarch2017_8m | ecosystem: Environmental > Aquatic > Freshwater > Lake | place: Spain...
GGTACACCCCTCGAAGCTGCAGAGTTTCCTCGTTGTGCCATGAGTGGTACAAACTCCTCCATTCCGGGCATAGTTGTCACATCCCTGGTGGTGCATCGTTTTACCTTTGTGCCATGAGTGACACAAAATTGTTGGGGCGGGATTCCACATTTGCCTCGATATGGCGGGATGGGGATGGGGGTCAACTTTTCATTGTTCACCACCACGACTATCTCTACGCGATGGTTCCGTCGACTACCCACTCACGCAAGAGTAGATCAGACGTGAAAGGCAAAGTCGCGATTCTTGTAACATTAGCCATCGTAATTCCAATCGTCATGTTTCAAGTTCATCTGTTGAATATGAATAATGATGGAGAAAGTCTTACTTCACTCCTCTCCGCCTCATTTCAGTTGGCCATGAGTGAATCCAACAACTTCTTCACTGACATTTCCGATGAGGAATGGAAGCGGATGAAGTCAATCGCACATGATATCCAACCCAATTCCTGCTGCCCACCCGAAGAGAGAAAGGAACGAGGGAGGGATCCATACGGTAACGTGGGCGACACAGAGTGGTTTCAAGACAATTACGAGCCTGAATTTTCATGCCGTCATGAGGTACGCATAGGTCGGAAGGGTGATGGTGGTAAATGGGTTTGTGATCCTCATCGTATCCAACACCGTGCGAGTAGTTACTCCTGCTTGGTATACAGTGTTGGATCTGCTGGCAATGCTGCATTTGAGGCTGCACTACTTTCGGATGTTTCGCCAGAATGCGAAATCCATATCTTTGATTTTGATGACTTTGCTCAAACGACAGCAGAACAGACGGGACACAGTAAAACTGTGTTTTATCATCAATGGGGTCTCTCTGGTGAAACAGGAGGGAAATATAAATCCTTTACGGATACCGTAGTAGACCTGGGTCATATCAATCGAACAATTGACATCTTTAAAATTGATTGTGAAGGTTGTGAGTTTGATACATACCAAGCATGGCTCGATGCACCAGTAAAGATTCAACAAATATTGGTAGAAATTCATGGTATTGGGGACAAAGCACACACAATGTTCAAGACATTACAAGATGCAGGATATGCCATTTTTCATAAAGAACCAAATATTCAGTATCAAATGCATGGCTTATGTGTTGAGTATTGCTTCATATTGCTTTCACCAAAGTTCTGGAACAAGCAATAAACTCATATATTAATTAGGGTCGCATTTGTTACAAACCATCCGCGTTCGCTTTGTTGTTCTAAAATCCACCGTATAGGAGCCTTCTCCGTACAAAGTGCCAAGAGAAGGCAACCAACGTGAGTGAGGTAGGGATTCGGCGTGGTGGAATCAATTACCATGTCTAGCACTGGGACATCCAAGCATAATAGTTTCATCGCATCCCCATCAGCATTTACAACAATATTACTTGCAACCGATGAAGGATCTAAAATCAAAGTTGCCGAACGGTAAATGGGAGGTAGATCCAATCCTCGTAATCCAGTGGATGCACTCGGGCGATTAACTAAGAATGCAGAGAGCGAGTTAGGACTTTGCCAATGTAAACCTTCCATAAAGGATGTACGTATTCCATCTACGATAATATCCATAAGCGGTGCCTCAATGGCCATAACTCCATGGCACTGACCCAGATCATGCTGTCGTGACATTACTGATACCAATTGTGAAGCCTCATCCTCAGCTATTCTTGGTGAAATACATTTTTCATGAATATAATAGGGATGATCTGGTGTTAGGATGGAAGCTGTAGTTTCCGACGTTGGCACAAGGCTCAGCGATCCACGATCATTTGTCGATACACCACCACCACCACCGAGAGCTCCCAGGGACGTTCGACTCAGTACATGCGTTAGTAGTACGCGCGAACCCTCTTCCATCGATTGTATTAGTACCGAGGAGATCGATATGGGTATAGACGGTATGGTAATGACATTTCGTCGTCGTCTCGAGTCGGCAGCTCCCATACCAATAAGGTCGTCCATCTCTGGGCCATCCGATAAAGTAACATGAGTTACCACTGCGTCACCATTTACTGCCGTATGGGTGTTGTGTCCGAACGTCGTCGCTCCCCAGCTGTTGTCAGACTTGGTTGTCACCATCCGCTCACACCGCAGAACCTTTACCACAACATGACACAACACATTGGGACTTGTAATTTCACGTAAATTGAATCGTCGACACTGTACATTCGTCGATGGAGTGGTGTCGGTCGATAATATTTTACCAGAACAAGCATACCACCGAGCAAGATCTGATATAACATTCTTCCGTGTTTCCATATTGGATGGAATATTGGATTCCCAGATTAACTTGTAATTGTCATCATCATCATCGTCGAATAATCTTCGTTTCGCTGATTTACTACCGCAAGTAGCAGTCGCGTTAGGCAAGGATCCAACAACAGTAGGGATGATATGACATAATTTCGCCATGATTGGTCCTGCCTCTGGATCTCTCCACGTAGTTGAAAGGTCACATGTTACACTAAGTGACGATAGACGAGACCGATAATCATCATCGTTGTCGTATGAATGTGCACCATCGTCGTCATCTTTGTTGTTGTGTTCATTCCGCCTCAATTTCTTCGATGGCACTGTCGTCTTAACTTCATCATAAACACGTCGAACTTCTAATCGATTCCATCTTACCACATCCCCCGGTCGAAATGCAGCAGCAGCGCAGTACAACGACGACGAGCTGCTATTCGTTGCCATTATAACACGAGCACATTGTCCACGAGACAAGGAGGTATCACCAATAATATATCGTACATTGTTGTGTGGCATGTGATGATCTTGGGATGGTGTACTATTCGTTACTGAAAGGATTACTGCTACTACATCCACAGTTGAAGTTTCATCGTTCAGATTATTTCTCTGATGACGTTCGATGGCGTTGGCGATGGAAAGCAATGACGATGATGATGATTCGTTCACTGCATTTTTATTTGCACACTGCGAGAATCGATCGTCATCTTCATCGTTGCTGCGATGGTCGGGGGTCGTGGAGGAGGTGAGCAACCTCGTTAGCGTCGGCATTGGTCTACGAACAACAAAAGAGAAAAATGGATTGTGTGATTGCGCGGGGTTGATGCATGCTATGGGTTGTTCAGCGCAATGGCTCCGTTTCTGTTGTTAGTACTGTTCGTGGAGCTCTTCACGTCCGCACTGTTGGTCGAATCATTTATTCAGCCTCCATCATCGATCGTCGTTCAATCGAGGTATACACTTCAATCTTCATCATCGGCAGCACGAGCCGAGGTAGAAGACACCCAAAACACTGCAACGACAACGTCATATTTGAACGATGATCAGCTCGAGTTTTGTATGGCATACATCAATGAACATCACAAAAAGGATATCTTGCTTCCATTTACTCGTGCCTTCTCGGAGCTGGGTGTTACGTCCATACAGAAGAATATGTGGATGGGTGGCTCATATACTATAGTGGATGCTACAATTACAGACATTACATATAACGAACTACACATCGTAGCGAATGTTCAAGATGGACAGAAAATGGTAAATGAAAGTATAGCAATATCATTAAATGCACATCCAATATCAGGCATGGTAAAAACATATCCGACTTTGCCAGTATTAGATTCCAGTGTTTTGGATCATGCATCATCCATCCCGATTGATAACTTTTGTAGACGGATGATCCGACTGTGTAACATTGTAAAGGCGTACGGTGCCACCGGCAAGATGATTCAAATGGGTGTACAATTGGGTGGTAAGGGAGTGGGAAAATTACGCAATGATTTGTATTTGAATCAAGTTCCACACAATCGATATGTTCGACAATATTTTTACGATATGGCATCGGAGGCAGCTCTTGACGCTACTGTGTTATGCTCGAAAAAACAATTTACAAATCGCATGAAGATGACAGTAATGTTTCCTGAGATGAATCCCTCGATGGACTCATATAGGATAGGGACACTCCTTGAATTAGCTCGTTCTATTGCTATTAAGCTAGCCGAGCAAAATCTACGTGTGCGTGTATGTGTACAGGGAAGCATGGGTGTTGGAATATTCACCGGTATTCCAAAACAATTAACAGGAGTACATACGCTCATGCAAAGAATGGATTGGCAAAGTAGTCCAGGGGAAGAGAACGAGGGTATGGTGGGAGAGTATATAAACTTTGGTTACATTGGGAAGGAGCAAGTGGTTAATTACAAGAGTGGTAGTGGTGATACCGCTGAGATACAACAAGATGATGCGTTTCTACTAATATGTCCACAAAATATGATTGGTCTAGAGTCGTCAATTATGCAGTCGTTGGCTGAAATGGTAGACGCCGCTGGAGATCGTCCTGTCATCATTCTTAATCCGGATCTAACTGACAAATTCAGTAGTCAGGGCCAACAATCTGTTCGAGGAAGACAACAACGTCTTGATTTTATCAACAGCTTTGAGACCATTTTCCAATTCCAAAATATGTATAGAAGTGGGACGAGCTACTTCCCTATTCTAGGATCACTTGTTAAACTTGGTCCCATGGAACCCTGGGTTGCTCACAAGCGGATGGATTTGGCAGGAGATGAAGAAGGCGAGGTCTACTTGCCTGTATACTCGTCTGAAACCCAGCCAGAAAGTGATATACTTATGGTTACAATGTCAAATAATTAGGTATCTTGATATTGACAACATTAAGAACCAATGTTAACATGTTCAGTCTATACAGATGGAACAAAACAAAAGACATGTCTTTACAATTCCTTCTCATCCGAGAGGAGTGCTTTCACCACGGGTAATTCACGCAGCAGCTTATCGCACTTATCATACGCATTCAACCCAACCAACAAGTCAGCTGGTATGCCCTCGACGCCATGATACGCTCCCAAGACCATCCCAATTGCAATCGCTCTACTGGCATTATCTCCACCTACCATGACATTGGCCTTAACCGCATCCTCGTAACTATTCTCATACTTCAGTATTATATACACACTTGAGGGTAATGTGCCCTCGGTGGGACTTGCCTTGCCAACCTTAATAGGTTCGGTTTTGCCCACATCCCATAACCGAGCCATGGATGTCATGGCTAAATCATCCACAAATTCCTCTTTCCCCAATGGCAAGTTTGGATCAGTCGCTTCAATAAATTTATTGAAGCCTTTGGTATACTGTTCTTGTATCCATGGTGACATTTCTTTTGCTGTACTTGCCATAGCCTCACGGGGGGTAATGCGTTGATGAATCACTTTCCATGATACACGTGCAAAGAATTCACCCCCACTTAATGCCTCTTCACTACGATGTGTGAACATCATAGTCCGTGCTGCACCTACCACTTGTTCCTCGGTATTGAATGCAGCCAATGCTGCCGCACTACGTATTGCCATGGCATTGGAATTCCCACCGAGTCGATTCGTTGGTACATTTTGTTTATACTGATCCATACTTAATTTTGTCTGTGTGCAAACCCACATTCCCCAGTTACTCGCTAGTCGATCACGCCAGTATGGTAAAAAGTCTTGTAAATCAATAGCTGTGCTCGTCTTATCCTTCCGTTGCGTTGATAGATATTCCAACCAGAGAATGTTATACTCTCCATAATCGGTTTGATCTCCTGCCTTTTGTCCCGGATGATAGTTCCGTCGTCCCCAGCCCACGCCGTGGGTCGACCCACCCAGCATTTCACCAGGTGACATGTACCGTTCGATACGTTTACCACCATATGCTGCCTTGATTGTGGGTGCGTCATACTCGTAGTGCGAGCCGAGACATAATGCATCAGAGACAAGCGCTCCATGGAAAGCACCTCGGATACGAGATAGCATCGTCGTCGTGTTCGTGGCAGTGGCGAGGATGCTCATCTTTGTTACTGTGCCACCAAGGAGTGCGAGAGTAAGGCCGAGTTTCATCAAGATTCGTCCTGTCAATTATCAATTATCGTATTGTCGTCAAAGCCAAGCTATGCAATGAGAGGTGAGAGTCGTCAGAATGATGAAATCCTGTGCCAAGAGAATACGTAATGACTCACACAACACACAACTGCACCTGTCTTCGACTGGACCTCGGTTCGTTCTCCCTCGGTGAACCACAGGCTGGATGACCCATGACTGTGACTGTGACTGGATACGATACAAACCACAGAAGAAGAATGCCTCAGATGCCTGCTCAAGGTGTATTCACCACGCGGTCCTGTGCTGTGTAATAATAAACCCATGCCACGGAAAGCTGCCGCCGATGATGCCAATGGGTGCAGGTTTGGCTGGTATCCTAGGATACTGACCTTGTTAGTCTCTGCTGGCCTTGGTTTATCACTGTATTCATCGCTTGATTGTAAATTTTTGGTAAGCTCGGAGTTTCAATGCAATGAATTTATGTTTTTTTTTATTGGTCACTTGACGTATGAACCAATATTCCTATTTTATTCCTTTTGATACGCAGGAGGTTAAACTAGATTTCATCCCAAAGAATTATCAAAGCGATAGCATTGGAATTTCACTTTGGTCATATGTTGCGCCTGACGGCTACTGTCTTTCATATTCAGAGTCTCGAAATTCGACCATATTTAATTTCTATGCCAATTATTTTATCACAAGCAATATAAGTTTAACTACATCAAAAATACTTGCCATGGTGGGTGTAGTATTTGGGTCGTTTGCATTGATCTCTTGTTGGGTGAATATATTTACAAATGAACCGTATCTCGTTGATGTTGTGACATATACAATAATCACTGCATTCCTTTGTGAATGCTCAAAAATCGGTCTATTTTGGGGGATTGATATATGCAATACATCAAGTGGTGGTTGTAGCTTGGACATGGGAGCATATGTAAGCATCATCTCTATAGGGGCATATATGATCTCCATGACATTGGCAGTTGGCTATGCCACGAGGCCCAAGATTGATGCTGGAGAATTCGAAACGGCAAGTCTACCCTCATGGGCGAGTGAACCATCCACCCAAAAGGCACAGGCACCACCGAGACGAGTTACAAATCCAATGAGTATGGATCAACGGTCGAGTATTGACGGTTATGCATGGTCACACTCTGCTCAATCTACTATTCCATCGACTGATATGACTCCTCAACAAAATAATTATCGTGCAACAGCACTGGCACTGCAAAATGTAAATCCGTTTGATGACGTTGAAAATCCGTTTCATGACGAATCGCCGTTGGAACAATCGCGTCGATCATCGATGAGGTCATCGGGGAAATCGTCGGAAAAAGAGCGGTTGTCGTTGTCGATGCGGTCGTCGGATAACTCATATCGTCCTCCGCCCAGTAATAAAGTCAAATATGATGATACAAGCACTTTGACCTGGGATCCTGGCTACTAGAGTCTACCTTGAGATTTTTCCTTGTACAATGAATTACATAATAAAACATATATAGGCAATCAAGACTTCCTCATTCAATACTATCTATATACTAATTAGCTTGCTGGGCAATAGGGCATGATATTTGTTCACAGCAGTACATGCATGATCCAAAGATCCGATCAAAGCTAACTCTTGCCATTGGTAATGAATGTAACCATTCAAAGAGACATGATTCATGGTAGTGTCGACTACAGCTAGGATTGTTACATTTTACCTCGGGTAGAGGTCCTTCTTCTCCTTCTTCCCCATCGTTTTCTTCACATGGCAAACGATGAGTGTAGCATATACCACATTCGACTAAAAAGTCACTCTTATCGGTAGTGGATGATGCCAATAATGGGGAGGGCAAAGATGATCCGAACCATAATTCGAGATTTTCACGTACGCTTCGTTCGTTCGACCATCTATGTTTCTGAATCGATGATGCTATTTTTGTTGTTAATGATTCATTGCTGTCAAATGCTGGATCGTCCATGCATTGTAAATTCTTTATTTTCTTCTTTACACCTCGTTCAACACTCCCCCTTTTCTCCTCCTCCTCTTTTTCCTCTGAAACGAATTCAGCGAATGAAACACGCCAATCCACAATACCATCACTATTACTATTACTTGTATTCACTGTACTAGAACTTTCATTCCCATTTTTGCCAATAGCACTTGTAACCCCTTGACCACACCCAGCAGCAGCCGCAGCCTTCATCGTTGACATGGTAACACCTAAAAAACGTACCAAAACTGGCACACCACGTGGATACTCAGGATCTAATACAATAACTAAACTTGCCCCGCCTTCCCATAATGCTATCCGTCGCTCCACGTTACATCGCCGTGCGGGTAAGGTAGGTTCAAGTACCCAAAAGTTGGTATCTATATCATCAAGTTCATTAAATAATGGTTGATATTTGTGTATTGTCATTTCAAAACAATGTTGTATTCGCGGAAGGAGTAGTACTGTCGTCGTCGTCGTCGTCGTCGTTGTTGTCGTTGTTAAATCATCGGAGGTAGAAGTCGGGGATTGTTCATCATCATCATCATCATCATCCTCCCACCATCGTTCAAGCCGAATAGGACGTTTGTTGATATTGTTTTTGCTGGTAGTGATGCTGCTACTACTACTAATGTTTACAACATTCTCCACAACAAATTCCACTGGCAAATCCACAGTCAATACGACATGGGGATATAACTCGACATGCCACACATGACAACGCATACTATTATCATGACATGTAATTGATAGTGATGTAAGATCTGCATTGTTTTTGGATGTACCGTCATGTAAAGATATGTCTGTTATGCTTGATATTGATTGAAGTACATGTAACTGACGAGATAATGCCGAATAATACTTTAATGGAAGAGGAGGAATATGAGAGGAGGAGATGACTGATGATTTTATTGCTTTATATGTAGTTGACGATGCAGCTGTTGTTTGCCTCTTTGATATCCCCTGCAATTGCTGCTGCTCTACTCCCCGGCTCCTCTTTCTACGTAGTAACTGTTGCTGTATAGTTGAAAACAATTCGTTAATGATTGCCTCACTTTGAAGTAAAAATTCTTCTTGCATAATAGCTGATGGTAATTTGCTGTTCTGTGTCATTCTCACAGCAGTAGCAGTAGTAGCACCATTCGATGCATCTGTAAGACGTTCCTTTAGTTGATCTTGTAACTTATGTGCAATATTAACTAATTCGTAGCATGGATGATCTTCATCTATAGCGCCAGTGGTGTCGTTGTTGTCGTTTGTACTATTATTGTTAGACTTTAGTAGTCCACCATCATTATCATTGTTCGTTGCAGTACGACAATGCGTGTCGAAGTATAATTTGGGTAATAAAGGTATGATCATAGATGAGTCAATAATGTCATTCTCATGTCCTCGAGTCGATCGTTTGGCACATCGTTCTTCTTCAACATTATGCGAACGTCGTTCGCGTATGGGCACAACAACCAAACTGGAAATATCAGGCTTCCTAACCCTGTCATTGGTGTCTGGAGTCGTATTCCCCTTTGTTGTTTCTGTCGTATCGTCATTGGTCGTCGACGGATTAGTACTAGTCTCGGCGATGGCAGGAATACTACTACTCCGTAGCCTAATAAGACAATGATACTTGGTTGAGTGTACTGTGCATTCCATGTAGGACGAGCTCACAGTCGTAAGGATTGGTGCCGTCATCGTCGTGCGAGTAGAGAAGATGTGAGATGATGTTGTTACAGGCACGTTACAGGCGAGGCGGAGCTCGTGGCGCCAAATCATGCTTGAGATACAGACACACACAACAAACACACACACAGACAACAAGATGAACTCGATGAAGCAACGCAAGGGCGGCATCACGCCAGAACCACCACCGTCCTCATCGAACAAACAAGACGAATACACCAAGAAACAACCACAACAGCATCAGCGATCTTCGTCGTCGTCGTCGTACTCTGGATTTAGATGTATCATCAGTCTTGTCCTAACAATAATTGGCTTAGTATATTTTGTCATATCAAGTTCGCTTAGTATGAGATCTAACGCATTACTCCGTAGATCATCTAATCATAATCTCCATCAGCAGCAGCAGCAGCAGCAGCAGCAACAGCGTCAAACCATGTCTACAAATAATGCAATTGAGACTCCAACCGAGAAGAATGAAAAAGAGACACTGCCTCGTCTTGCGAATATCCTTCACGGTGGTGTACCTCATACAACTAACTTGGACTGGACAACTCCAATTGGAACATATAAATTATATGATGATAATCATGATGAAGATAAATTATTATTAGGAATTATTCATTATCCATATGCTGATTTATCAACATTACTAATTGAAGAGGCATCATCGGTAGATTATATTGGACGACTAATGACATTGCAATTCCAACAACAACAACAACAACAACAACAACAACAACAACAACAACAACAACAACAACAACAACAACAACAACAACAACAACAACAACAACAACAACAACCATTGTTACAGCCATTCTCTTCTCTATTGTCTGATACTTCATTCCATTCAGTAATTTTGACGACAGCTTCTCATCAGAATGATGATTCGAAGAATCATAATAACAATAACAACAAAGATGAGGATGATGCTGCTTTGGCTGTTTGGGCTTCTATAACAAGAAAAGGATACAAACCTGGAAATTTACCAAATCAGGATAGATCAATTATTGCTCATTTAGCTTCATACAACAATCAATATCGTATACCCACTTCTTCCTTATTAGTAGGAATATTCGATGGACATGGCAGATTTGGACATGAGGTGTCACATCATTGCACACTTGCATTCCCAATAGTATTATCACGAATCATCAGAGATAAACAACAAAAACAACAACAACATCAGCAACAACAAGCTGGTTCAGGTGATACCAACAACGCTGTCATCATCAACAAGACGTCATACATTAAAGATGCATTATTAGAAACATTCGTTGAAATAGATGCCACAGAACCCGTAAAGGGTAGTGCGGGAAGTACAGCAGCATTACTCTTTTATCCTGGCGAAGGTACTAATATATACATTGCAAATACAGGGGATTCCACAATTATTATATGTGCATATGCCAAATCAACAAATAAGACGAATATTATATATCAAAATAGAAAACATAAACCGCATTTATTAAATGAACGACGAAGGATTGAAAGTTACGGCGGGAGAGTTATGATCCCACCATCTTTGCCACTACTTGATGAAGAAGAAGGTTCAATGAATAATATCAATGATAACAATGATAGTATGATAATGAAGGAATCAAGTAGAGTTATCATCCCAGGCAGTAATGGTAATCACCTTGCATTGGCAATGAGTCGTAGTATTGGTGATTATGATGGCAAACGTGTTGGTATAACGGCAATACCTGAAATTGATGTATTAGATGTTACCAGTCATTTGCAACAAGAACAACATGTATTAGATACTCAGTTCTTTGTAATTGCTGCATCCGATGGTTTGTATGATGTTATACCACAACATATTGTTACTTCATTCTTAAGTCAAAGTCTATTTCATTTGGATGCCAATGAAGGAGTCAATTATACTCCATTAGAAGCATGTGAACGTTTAGTACGAGAAGCAAGTCGTTTGTGGATGCAAGCCGAGTCGGGTATGAATCAATATCGAGATGATATTACTGTTAGTGTTAGCATAATAGATGTACGTATTGGAGAAGATGATAGATGATCAAAAGAGTGATAAGTGATAATATTAGTAATGAATTCTTCATGAAATATCAAAGTCTTGACTGCTGAGATACGTCGCAATATCTTCGATTGGCACAAGAGTCCAAAAATTGTTTCACCTTGCCATAATACACATCAGGATATTTTAGTATATGGCCACAATGTTCCGAGTCTGTAAAGTTGTACTTCCAAACAATATTACTACCACTCCCTTCTTTCAAATTTGATCTATATTGTATTAACCTTTCAATCTCTTTCGCTGATGCAAGTTCATCACTTGAGCTGTACAAGTATAACTGTGGAGTATTGGTGGTATCATTACATAAACCATTCCAGAACTCATCAAAACGGCGTTTTATCAAGTGAGTATCAATTGTGGATGCAATTTGCAATAGATGGTCTTTTTCCTTCGTGGGAATATATCTTAGTGCTGATGGAAGACCGACTATATTGCCATTGTAATATACGGGTGCAGAATCAAATATAACACCAATTAGTTTCCTTCTTAGGTTGTAAATATCCACAGTACTCAGATCTAAAGAAGACGATTGTTCATCTATATCGAATAAGAGATAACGAATCCATTCCCAGAGGAAGCATCCATTATTTGAAAATATGTGAATAACAAAGTATGGCGCTTGAAGACTCAATATCCCTGTTAACAAAGAGATCGCGAGACTTGACAACATTTCCGATGATGATTGTTGGTCGGCAGATGGTCCTATTGTCATCGCATTAAGTAACGATTGTGGACTTCCAATTCGTATAACTGATGTCCAACCTAATTCGTCGTACATGTCATGATAGCGACGAAGATTTCGTGGTTGACAACCAAGCCACCCGGCAAGGACAACGACTGGTTTGTTTGCCATCACTGAATCGGATTCGGTTATTACGATTTGGTATTGCTCTCTATCTCTGTCTCTCTTCCGTCCGGGGAGATTCCCGCTGAAAAGTGATGTTTTTCTAGAGAAGAGAGAGGCACAAAGCCTATGGACCATGGACACGCGAGGCAACAATTCGGATTCCGTTGGCAGCATGGACGACGTCAGCATCGATATGTCTTCTTATAATTCCGACGATGAGGCAATGGAGTGTTTTGCCGAGCAGCAACGAGATCATAAATGGGCGATGCGCAAAATTGTGAGAAACGATCCTACAGTTACAACGTTTTACATTAATGCTGAAATGGTATATGATTGGGGGATGCTGGGAACGGTCGTCGTTAGGAACACACAGCTGACAGAAATTATACTGTTTAATGAAATGGGAATGGGAAATATTCCAGACAATGCCGTCAGGGATTTTGCTAGTGGGTTGGTGTCCAATCGATCCATTCAGACATTGAACATTGCCAATTGGAACCACTACGATCGAGATTACCCTCATTCTCGTGTTCGAGATTTCCCTCATTCTCGTGTTGAAGCATGGAAATCTTTTTGACTCGATTTTTCATCGACAATGAAGCATTTTGTAATCTGGAGTTGGAACTGCGGTGGAATATGGGGGATCATAGAGAGTTGGTATCAGCCCTACAGAGGTTTGGTTCATTAAAAGAATTCAAGCTCTCCAATCACACCGCTAATCCTGGTGATATCCGTGTAGATAATGATGTCATCGATGCTCTGGTCGAGCATCACACTGGTTTGAAGAAGCTGATAATTGATGGCTTTGACATCGGAAGGGGAGGATGTGCCGCTCTGGCAACTTCTTCCGTTACTGAACTTTATCTGAACCAATGTAATCATATTGATGAGGAGGGAGCAAGAGTATTCTCAAATGGCCTTGCAAGAAATACCACGTTAAAGAAGCTTGAAATCAGTAGGAATTCAATCGGTGACACTTGGATAAATGCACTCACAAAGGCACTCCTCAATAATTGCACGCTAAAAGAGTTGACAATTTATGAAAACCCTGACGTCACTCCCGCCGGATGGGCGAATTTCTCAACCGTGCTACGGAATCCTACATCAGCATTAGAGGTGCTTAAAGTGTGGAGCGACTCCATCAATGACGAAGTTTTATACTCCTTTGCTGGTGCATGATAAGCAACAAAAAATTGAGAAA
>Ga0247843_1007375_pt1 | contig 13604 bp, 8 predicted proteins | sample LaCruzMarch2017__FD_192420 | JGI IMG/M metagenome (GOLD analysis project Ga0247843, IMG submission 192420) | Freshwater microbial communities from meromictic Lake La Cruz, Castile-La Mancha, Spain - LaCruzMarch2017_8m | ecosystem: Environmental > Aquatic > Freshwater > Lake | place: Spain...
TAACTTGGCCATTTTCAGCTCCTTGATGCACATGGGGTCATCCCCCGCGTTGTTTGGGTTATTGATTCGTCCAAATAGCGATGTACCTCGGCATACCCTTGCAAACATTGAAGAAACAGGATTTTACACCATCAATAATATCTTGCCTTCCTTTCTGGCTCAAGCACATCAAACTAGCGCGAAGTATGCAGAAGATGTATCTGAGTTTGAAGCGTGTGGTATAGAGAAAACTTACAGTTCAATTTTTTCAGCACCATTTGTGAAAAGCAGTACCATTCGTATGGGCATGAAATGGATAGAAACAATCCCGATTCGGCACAATGGCACCGCTTTAGTAATTGGCACAGTTGTGATGGCAGAAGTTCCTTCAAGTGTATTGGAACACGATGGCATGGTGGATAGTGAAGCTGCTGGAACAATTGCTGCATCTGGCTTAGAAAAGTACCATTCCACCAGACAAATTGCCCGATTTGGTTATGCAAAACCCTAGCTAACAACGCTATGAAACATGAAGAATGTAGCGAAGTAATATATTCAAAATAGCTATATAATGACGTGGCTTGGCATTGATTACGGAAGCAAACTTGCTGGCACAACCGCTGTGGCTTTTCTGCAAAATGACAATTTAATCATAATTCAAAGCAGGAAAAAACAAGACGCTGACGCTTTGATTACTGAATTGGTAGAATCATTAAATCCAGACTCGATTTTTATTGATGTGCCACTTTCGCTGCCGGCTGCATACCTAAATCCAAGTGAAAACAGCGATTTTTTCTTTCGAGATTGTGATAGAACCTTGTCGGCTATGTCGCCCATGTTTTTGGGTGGACTTACCGCTAGAGGAATGAAGTTAAAAGCTGAATTGAACATATGTGGAATAGCTGTTTATGAAACCTATCCTTCGGCAATTGCACGAGAATTAGGTATATCCGATTGGCTAACGGTTCATCATGAAATCACTAGGTTATTCAGGAATACATGTATTCAGCCTCCTATCAATAAGCATCAAGCCGATGCGCTACTTTGTTTTTTATCTGGGTTTAGATTTCAAAACCATACCGCTCAAATAGTTGGTAATGCTAGCGAAGGGCTGATTTACATCTAATTCAAAAGTAAAGCGCGTTCCAAAATAAAACTTGGAACGCGCTTTACCGCTATGAAATCGCTTAGATTTAGTGCTGTACAATCAATTTTTGCTGCACAGCACCTTCACTGTTTCTAACCTCTACAGTGTAGATTCCATTGCTAAGACCAGATAAGTCCAATTGGCGCTGTTGCTGAATGGCTTCTGAAAGCACAACTTCGCCCAAGGCATTGTAAATGGTTAAGGTACTACGTTTAGAAGTACTAGCTGCATTTAGTTTCAACGCAACTTGTCCATTGGTAGGATTGGGATAGATTGCAAATTCTGAATCTGCTTCCTCAGTCGAAACCCCCGTAATAGGGCTGTTGAAATTCAAGTTATCTACCCAAAGTACAGAATTGCCATTCGGTCCATCGGTTTGAGTGCTAGGGTAGAAATTAAAAATCATAAGCGTGGCACTATCTGCTTCGACATACGAATCGAAATCAATTTGAAATGCTGTCCAATTATCCACATTAGCTGCTGGACTTCTAAATTGATTGTTAAAAATGGCATTTCCTTCAAAAAACAAAACGATTGTAAACCATGCCTCATCTCCATTCTGCGACTCGTACTTGTAGTAGCCATGCAAACTTGTTGGATGACCTTGTATGGCAAATGCAGGCTCAAAGGGATAAGCAAAAGTGTCGGTAACAGATATGCCCCAACCGCCTTGCAAGAACTCCAAATCGGATTCCAATCGCATAGAATAACTACCCACATTCTCGGGGTAATGATCGTCTGATTTGGTACAAGGAAAGTATTCACCCCCAGGAATAGCTCCATTTACCGTGGCCCAATCGGTAGGATTTTCATAGCCGTCCATTGCATCCCAACTTTCAAAACCGCTGTTTGGAATCTGTGCTTGTGCAGCAAATGTTGCGACCAAAGTCGCACTAAGTGTAAGTAATGATTTCTTCATGGTAATTAGGTTTAGGTTATTTGTGCAAATATCTAAAGCACAATAATTTAAAGGAATGATACTAGTTAGTTGCAACTATGATTGTTATCACTCTTTTCAGCAATGAACATAGCATAACTTTAATTTTCTGATAGGAGGAAAAGGCGTATTTCTTGCCTAATTAGGGAGTAATTCTATTTAATCACAATCCCAAAATTTACTGCAATATCCTCCGCGCCTCCAGCGTTGGTCATATCGCCCTGTGCCACTCCATTGACCGATTTGTTTACATCATAGCGAATGGTAATTGATAATTGGCCTGCACCTGCACTTCCAGTAGTAAGCAATGTAGTTAACCCAACTGGAAAGCCAAACGTGTCGCGGTCTGTATAGCGCATAGTTAGTTCCATTTCTGGCGAAATTGAATAGAACACTTGATGTGTTTCGGGGTGTTTTAGAATACCCAATGTCATGATGCTATGCTCTATGGAATTCATAGATTTCTCTGATGCAAATCGAAGGTTCAACGTGCCTTTATATACAGAGTTTGCGTGCAAATACCCGTCTATCACAATAGGTTCTCGTCCTCCAATTCCATCCATATCCTCATAATAGAGCGTTACATTTTCTTGACTACTATCCACGGCTTCAAGCGTATAGTACATAGTAGTGATGGCATCTCTCTCATGTAAATCCACTTTTTCACATGCCATAAGACTGAGCAAAAACAGAACGATTACAATCGTATTGCAATCAAGTTTTGGGAAAGTGAGCATAGGGTAGGGGAGTTAAGTGAACATGAATAACGATATGAGTTGAGAAATATTGGATGACTTTGCAATTTTTCCCAATTAGGCTCACTATTCAATTTCATCCTTGTTCTACCTTTCGCCATTGAATTCGACTTCTGAACAATGAGCTTAACAACTGAAAAACAAAAACTCCCGCTTCCTCCAATGGTAGAAGGTGGCTGGCCCATAGGTAGTGCACGCTATTTTGCCGAAGACCCATTGGCACTATTCGAGCGGTCTAGTGCTAAATATGGCGATATGTATCGATTGGATTCGGTGTTTTTTCGATTTATGCCTCAGTTCGACCATTTTATGATTGTAGCCAATCCTGATGCTGTGAAGCACATAATGCAAGACAACAATCGCAATTACGTGAAGAGTTTTGCCTATCAAGTACTGAGCAATTTGGTAGGAAATGGTCTCCTTACCAGCGAAGGCGATTTTTGGCGCAAGCAGCGCAGATTAATGCAGCCCGGATTTCACCGCGATAAACTTGCTGGTTTCGGCACAATAATGACCGATGCTTGCAACGAGATGCTTAATGAATGGCGTCAATTGGAAGAAGGCGCAGTGGTCAATGTGTCTAAAGACATGATGGCTTTGACATTGAAAATTGTATGCAGGGCCATGTTTAGCACAGATGTGGGGCGAGCAATTGAAGTGGTTAGCAGAGAATTTGATGTAGCCAACGAACTCATCAACGATAGAATTGTAAATCCTCAAACCCTTCCATTATGGGTGCCAACACCTCGAAATAAGCGCGAAAAACAGGCGTATGCCGCCATTCAGGAAGTGGTAATCAACATCATTGAAGAACGAAGAAAAGGTTCTGAAACGCATGATGATTTGCTTTCGATGCTCATGGAAACCGAAGATGCGGACACGGGCGAACGAATGACCGATAAGCAGGTGCAGGATGAAGTAATTACCATGTTTTTGGCAGGTCACGAAACTACTGCTGTAGCCCTAAGTTGGATGTTTGTAGCGTTGGAAGAAAATCCTGTGGTTGAACAAAAAGCGCTTGCTGAAGCCCGCGAAGTGCTCAGCGGCCGGGTACCAACCTTAGCCGATATGCGCAACTTAACCTACACCAGAATGGTGGTGGATGAAACGCTTCGGCTTTATCCACCCGCGTGGCTCATAGGTCGTCATAGCCTAGAAGATGATGAAGCAGTAGGATTTCGAATTCCAGCCAAGTCCAATTGCATGATTCCCGTTTACGCCATACACCGCGACCCACGTTACTGGGAGAAACCAGAGCAATTTTTGCCAGAACGATTTAATCCCGAATCCAATGAAAAACGCCACAAATTTGTCTATTTCCCATTTGGTGGTGGTCCAAGGTTGTGTATTGGTAACAACTTCGCATTGATGGAGATGCAGTTTTTAATTCCTATGATACTTCAAGAATTTAAGTTGTCAAAAATCCCAGGACAAGAAATCAAAAAAGAACCGCTACTTACAATGCGTCAATCTCCACATTTGAAAATGATACTTACTAAAAGAGCTAGCCTTTAAGTCATGGAAAGTAACGTTTTACACCAACAAAAAGCTATGCCACCAACGGCCGAAGGTGGCTGGCCCATTGGGAGCGCGCGTTTGTTTGCTGCGGATCCACTAGCTTTCTGCGAAACCTTTATCCCTAAGTATGGCGGAATTTTTCAAATCACATCGGTTTTTTTCAAATTCATTCCGCAATTCGATTGGATGGTAGTTGTTTCTGACCCCGATATGGTGAAGCAAATTATGCAGGACAATAATCGGAACTATGTAAAAAGTCATGGATACAAGGTTCTAGAGCTATTGCTAGGTCAAGGTTTATTGACTAGCGAAGGGGAGTTTTGGCGCAAACAGCGTAGGCTTATGCAACCTGCATTTCACCGCGACAGAATGGCCGCATTTGTTGGGATAATGGCTCATGCTGGAGAAGAAATGACCAATAAATGGAAAGCACTTCCAGATGGTTCTGAGGTAGATGTGTCGAAGGACATGATGGAAATGACGCTGAACATCGTTTGCAGGGCCATGTTTGGCACCGATGTAAGCGATGCAATGGAAGTGGTGAATCGGGAATTTGATCGCGCCAATGAAATGCTAATAACGCGTATCACCACTCCGGTTCAAATTCCTATAACGTGGCCCACACCTGGCAATTACCGCGAAAAAAACACCTATGCAGCAATTAAAAAAGTAGTCGCGGACATCATAGACAAACGCAGAAATAGCACTGAACGCTACGATGATTTGCTCGCCATGCTTATGGAAGTGCAGGATGAGGAAACAGGTGAGCGCATGAGCGATAGCCAAATTCAAGACGAGGTAATAACCATTTTTCTAGCTGGACATGAAACCACAGCTGTGGCTTTAAGTTGGCTAATGCTATGTTTAGAGGAAAACCCCGAGGTAGAAGCTAAGTTATTAGAAGAAGCGCAGCGTGTGTTAAATGGTGCTACGCCTCGTATAGAACACATTCGGGAGTTGGAATATACCCGTATGGTAATTGATGAAGCTCTACGATTATATCCTCCAGCTTGGGTTATTGGGCGCCATGCGGTTGACGAAGATGAAATTGGTGGCTTTTATATTCCAAAAAACACCAATTGCCTTATCCCAGTGTATTATATACACCGCGATCCGAAGCATTGGCCCAATCCATTGGCGTTTATTCCCGAGCGATTTAGCAAGGAAAACTGCATTGGACGGCACAAATTTGTGTATTTTCCGTTCGGTGGTGGCCCTAGGCAGTGCATCGGAAATGGTTTTGCCTTGATGGAAATGCAGCTCATTGTAGCCATTTTGGTGCAACATGTTCAACTCCGTCAAATCAAGAATTTCAAGGTTAAAAAAGAACCAATGATTACTATGCGGCCATCACCGCATCTGCGCATGACTAAATGGAACAGAAATTTATAATGGACTGAGAGCTTGCGATCGTGTATTTGACTTATAAATCATATTTCTATAATTAACATTATGTTAAATAATGTTTTCAAAAGAAAGGGGAATTATCTTCCCCGTTCCTTTATTCTATTGAGCTGTTTTCAGCTTCTCCACTACCACATCATACTTTGGTTTGTAACTATCATCGTTGGTCATTTTACGATAGTACAATTGCTTTAGAGAAATCAGCACGCCCTTGTCCATACCATTGATTGCGTATGCTTTCTCCAAAACTGGCATTGATTGGTCAAATACATCATCAGCAATTTTGCGAGCGGCCTCAAACTTTTTCATGTCATCTATACCATTTGCAACTTCATTCAATTTTACCGCTCGGTTGAAATAAAGCGCTCCAAGGTTATAAACCGCATCAAAATTATCAGGATTCAATTCAATAGAAGCTTTGTAGCTTTTTTCAGCATCTGCAAGATGTCCGTCATATTCAGCACCACCTTTTGGATTTGCCTCAAGTGATTTTGCTGCCAAACGGTCGTGAACAAAACCTAAAGCAAAATGCAGCGAGAAATTCTTCGGATCAAGTCCAATAGCTACTTTCAATGCTTCCATCGCTTCTGCATGGCGGTCGCTAGCTAAATACGTGTTAACTTCCTCAGTAACTAGCGTCTGGTTATCTGGGAATTTAGCACGTCCTTCTTTCACAATTGCAAAAGCTTTATCTTTTTCACCAGCATCGCTAAACATCCTAGCAATACGCACATATGATTGCTCTGCTTTAAAATCTACTGCAATGGCTTGGCGGTAGTATTTCTCGGCCTTGGCATAATCTTTCACCTGCTCAGCACATGCACCAGCGTAGTAAATTGCTAAAGAGTCAACACGTTTAATCTGCGGCAAATTTGTAATAGCAATCGTATTTTCAAATGCTTTCAAAGCAGCATCATAGCGTTTTTCGTTGTAGTTAATGATTCCCTCGTTCACAAATTGCTTTCCCTGAACGTCCATGTACTTATAGGTCATGTCGCCATGGAAGTTCTTTTCATCTAAAGAATTACATTTAGCGAAAGCTTGATATGCTTCTTCTAAGGCATTATTAGACAATGACTTGTACTTTGGGTCTTGCGTTTCATAAATCGCTTGGTAAATCTGCCCACGATAAAACCACGTTTTCGCTTCAGGAGCAGTTTTTTCGTGAACGCTAGCCTCATCAATAGCGGCTTTGGCATTGTCCAGCTCTCCATATTGCATGTAATTGTTGGCACTTGTTCGCTTTGCAGCTTGCCCAAATGCTGCTGAACCTGCCATTGCGATGGCAGCGGTCAAAAGGGTCAATTTTTTCATGAGTTAAATTGTTTTGGTTCTAAAGTGGTGTCAAATTTATGAATGCCCTAATTCTATTAATGATTCAGATTACTCAATCTCTGGATTTTCGTTTTCAGACTCCTCCCCTTCTACACCTTCCGTGCCAGTTTCTATAGCATCTGTTTGCTCCACTTCAATAGCCTCAACTTTGGCAACCGAAGCAACCGCTGCAATAGTATCATTTCCTTTCAAGTTAATTAAGCGAACGCCTTGCGTGGCGCGACCCATAACACGCAAATCTGCGACTGCCATACGAATAGCAATACCCGAACGATTGATAATCATAAGATCGTTATCATCCTTCACATCTTTAATGGCTACCAATTTCCCTGTTTTTTCAGTAACATTAATGGTTTTTACGCCTTTACCACCTCTGTTTGTTACGCGATATACAGGCTCACCATCCTCTGGATCGTTCAAGAAACTACGTTTGCCATAGCCATTTTCAGAAACAACTAGAACGGTTTGAGTAGATGAATCGTGAATGGCAATCATGCCTACTACTTCATCATCTTCTTGTTCAATCGTTATGCCGCGAACCCCAGAAGCTGTTCTTCCCATTGGGCGCACTTTGCTTTCATTAAAACGAATGGCGCGACCGCTTTTAAGTGCAAGCATTATTTCATCTTGACCACTAGTGAGACGAGCTTCTAACAATTGGTCATCTTCGCGAATTACAATTGCATTTATACCATTTACACGCGGTCTAGAATAAGCTTCAAGGGTAGTTTTCTTAATGATGCCTTTCTTGGTACACATAATCACGTAATGATTATTGATGTATTCTTCGTCTTTCAGGTCGTGCGTGTTCATATAGGCCATCACTTTATCATCAGATTCTATCTGAAGTAAATTCTGAATGGCGCGACCCTTGCTCGTTTTTGTTCCTTCTGGAATTTCATACACTTTCAACCAGAAACAGCGTCCTTTTTGAGTAAAGAACAGCATGTAATTGTGGTTGGTTGCCACAAAAATGTGCTCTAAGAAATCTTCATCGCGTGTGGTGCTAGCACGCGAACCAACTCCTCCTCTTGTTTGAACACGATATTCTGTTAATGGTGTGCGTTTGATATATCCAAGATGCGAAATGGTGATAACCACTTCTTCATCGGCAATCATATCCTCCATTCTTAAATCTGCAGCGGAGTAAACTATTTCGCTGCGTCTTTTATCGCCATAGCGCTCTCGAATTTCAATCAGCTCGTCTTTGATAATCTTCATTCGAAGATCTTCATTTTCAAGAATTTCTTTAAGATGATTGATGAGTTTCATCAACTCTTCATACTCTTCTTTCAGTTTATCAATTTCAAGACCGGTAAGCGCGCGAAGACGCATATCCAAAATAGCACGACTTTGGATGTCGCTCAAATTGAACGTGGTCATCAATTCTTCTCTGGCATCATCTGGAGTTCTCGACTCACGAATAATCTTGATTACAGCATCAAGATTGTTCACCGCAATGATTAATCCTTCAAGGATGTGTGCCCGTTTCTCTGCCTCGCGCAGTTCGAATTTGGTTCTGCGGACTACTACATCATGTCTATGCGCCACGAAATGGACAATCATGTCCTTTAAGTTCAACATTTCAGGCCTTCCAGCCACCAAAGCAATGTTGTTTACGCTAAATGAGGTTTGAAGCTGGGTGTATTTATACAAGTTATTAAGCACCACATTTGGAATGCAATCGCGCTTCAACTCATACACAATGCGCATGCCCTTACGATCCGATTCATCGCGGATATCGCTTATGCCTTCGAGCTTCTTATCATTAATTAAATCGGCCGTGTACTTAATCATATTGGCCTTGTTCACCTGATAAGGAATCTCGGTTACGATAATTTGCTCGCGACCGCTCGACATTTCCTCAAACTCAGCACGAGCGCGCATCACAATGCGACCTCTTCCAGTTTCAAAAGCATCGCGAACGCCATCATATCCGTAGATAAAGCCTCCGGTAGGGAAATCAGGAGCTTTCACGTGCTCCATCAGTCCTTCAATGTCTATTTCGCGATTGTCGATATATGCTACTATCCCATTGATAACCTCCGTAAGGTTATGCGGAGCCATGTTAGTGGCCATACCAACAGCAATCCCTGATGCTCCATTCACCAAAAGGTTTGGAATTCTACTTGGCAGTACAGTTGGCTCCTCAAGTGTATCATCAAAATTGAGGCGGAAATCAACAGTTTCCTTATCAATATCGGCTAGCAATTCTTCAGCAATTCTGCGCAAGCGTGCTTCGGTATAACGCATTGCAGCTGGATTATCACCATCCACCGACCCGAAGTTTCCTTGACCATCTACTAAAGGATAGCGAAGACTCCATTCTTGCGCCATACGCACCATGGCATCATAAACCGATGAGTCACCATGCGGGTGATATTTACCTAGTACCTCACCTACAATACGAGCAGACTTCTTGTGGGCACGATTATGCAACACCCCAAGGTCTTTCATGCCAAATAACACTCTTCGGTGTACTGGCTTCAAACCATCCCGCACATCTGGCAAAGCTCTACTTACAATTACCGACATCGAATAATCGATGTAGGCTGTTTTCATTTCATCTTCAATGTTTATCGGAATTATCCGCGAACCACTTGCTTCTTCTGCCATCTTTATGTTATCAATTTATCATACGCTTAAATTCAATTAAGACGTTTGCGATTGGATTTATGAAATGTTTAAATTACTGATATTAAGATATTTAAGTGCATAATTTTAAACTAAAACTAGTAGTTAAAATCGACTTATATGTCTCAAATATCTTTATCCTTTAGGTTAAGTAAAACGAATTCTTGTCTTAAGGCCGAAAGTACACTTTTCAGGTTCGGTTACAGGCTATTTGTATGCCCCAGTTACTAACAGATTTTTGTGCATAAATAGGCTTACACGACCAAAAGCACCTATTTGATGGCGGTAATTTTGAGAGGCTTGGAATTGTAGCAAAACTGCTAGCTATCTACCAAGGTAAAAAAGTAACTTTGGACAAAGATTTCAATATGGATGCGAAATTCTCACAACGAGTGAAGGACGTGATAAATTTCAGCCGAGAGGAAGCGCTTAGGCTGGGCCACGATTACATCGGTACGGAGCATTTGTTGCTTGGAATAATCCGAGAAGGGGATGGCACTGCAATTCGTATCTTGAATACGCTTGGTATAGAAATGCCCGATTTGCGCAAGGACATTGAAAGTGCTACCCGAAGTGGAGCAAATTTCAAAAAGACTCATTTGGTGAATATACCGCTGATAAAACAAGCTGAGAAAGCGTTGAAAATCACGTATTTGGAGGCAAAAGTATTTAAAAGTCCAACCATAGGAACGGAACACGTTTTGCTTGCCATATTAAAAGATGAGGATAATGTGGTGACTAGAACATTGAAAAATTTAGGTGTAGATTATCAACTTGTAAGAGAAGAATTGGAAGTAATGATGGGAGAAAGTAGGCCTCCTCAGGCCCGTCACCGCAGTAATTCTGCAGATGACGAAGAGGATCAAGAAAATTTTGGGGGAAATGCTGGTGGTGGCGGTGGAGCAACAGCCAAGAAACCAACAGATCCCAAATCTAAAACACCGGTATTGGACAACTTTGGCAGGGATTTAACCCGCATGGCCGAAGATGGTAAGTTAGACCCTGTGATTGGTCGCGAAAAAGAAATAGAACGCGTCTCACAGATTTTGAGCCGTAGAAAAAAGAATAATCCTATTCTGATAGGAGAGCCTGGTGTTGGTAAATCTGCCATTGCAGAAGGATTGGCGCTTCGCATCATCAAGCGACAAGTGAGCCGTGTATTGTATGGCAAACGCGTTGTAACGCTCGATTTGGCTTCGCTTGTGGCTGGAACAAAATATCGTGGTCAGTTTGAAGAGCGAATGAAGGCGGTGATGAATGAATTGGAGAAATCGCCCGATGTAATCCTCTTCATAGATGAAATACACACTATTGTTGGTGCTGGTGGTGCTTCGGGTTCAATGGATGCATCAAACATGTTTAAACCAGCGTTGGCTCGCGGAGAGGTGCAATGCATAGGTGCAACAACATTGGATGAATACCGTCAGTACATTGAAAAAGATGGTGCATTAGAAAGACGTTTTCAAAAAGTATTGGTAGAACCCACTTCGCCCGCTGAAACGGTTCTGATTTTGAACAATATAAAGGATAAGTACGAGGACCATCATAACGTAACCTACACTGATGAGGCTATCGAAGCTTGTGTTACGCTTACGAATAGATATATGACGGATCGTTTTCTTCCCGATAAGGCCATTGATGCCTTGGATGAAGTAGGAAGCCGCGTACACATTACGAACATCAATGTGCCTCAACGCGTGGTGGAACTAGAGGCCGCAGTTGACGCTATTAAAGAGGAGAAAAACCGAGTAGTTCGCAATCAGAAATACGAAGAAGCGGCCGATTTACGCGATAAAGAGCGTAGATTGGTTGAAGAACTAGAACGAGAGAAGAAAAAATGGGAAGAATCAACACGCGAGAATCGTGAGACTGTTACAGCCGATCATGTTGCTGAAGTTGTTTCCATGATGACGGGGATTCCTGTGAAACGCGTTGCTCTGAATGAAATGGAGCGTCTAAAAACCATGTATGAAAACCTGAAAGGGAAAGTGGTTGGGCAAGACGAAGCTATTAAGAAGGTAGTTCGCGCTATTCAACGCAATCGTGCTGGACTAAAAGATCCGAACAAACCAATTGGCAGCTTTATTTTCTTAGGACCAACTGGAGTTGGTAAAACAGAATTGGCCAAGGTACTTTCACGCTACTTATTTGATTCAGAAGATTCGTTAATTCGAATTGATATGAGCGAATACATGGAAAAATTCGCCATTTCTCGGCTTATCGGAGCGCCTCCAGGATACGTAGGATATGAAGAAGGTGGTCAATTGACTGAGAAAGTGCGTAGAAAACCCTACTCTGTTGTATTACTTGATGAGATTGAAAAAGCGCATCCTGATGTATTCAACTTATTGCTTCAGGCGTTGGATGATGGTCAAATGACAGATAGTATGGGGCGTAAAATCGACTTCAAGAACACTATAGTTATCATGACTTCCAACATTGGTTCGCGCCAATTGCAAGACTTTGGTCAAGGTGTTGGATTCGCTACTCAGGCAAAAACTACAGCATCTGATGAGCATGCCCGTGGTGTTATTGAGAAAGCATTGAAGAAAGCGTTTGCTCCGGAGTTCTTAAACAGGATTGATGATGTGGTTCTGTTTGGGCAATTGAAGGAAGAAGATATTTACCAAATTATTGATTTGGAACTTCGTCATGTGCTCAAACGAATAGCGGATATTGGATTTAGCGTAGACCTTTCAATTGAAGCAAAGAAATTTCTTGCGGATAAGGGTTATGATCCTGCATTTGGTGCACGCCCTTTGAAAAGAGCTATTCAGAAATACTTAGAAGATCCTTTGGCGGAAGAAATTATTGGTACTTCGGCTGAAGCTGGTGATGTTATTGTAGTAACTCGCGAGCCAGGAGCTGAAGCACTTACAATTGCCGTGAAAAAGTTAAAGACTGATAAAAAGAAGAGCTAGTCTAAATTGTCGTAACCAAAAAAGGCCAGAAACTTTAAGTTTCTGGCCTTTTTTGTTGCATGATATTAAACTCGAAAAGTTATTTTTTCTCTACTTGAAGCGGATTGTGAGCAATGCAATGTCATCCACATAAGGCATATTGCCTTTATGCTGGCGCAATTGCTTAATAACTGTATCATTTATCGTTTGTACAGGTTTGGCTTGGTTGTCCAAAACCACCAACTCCAATCTGTGCTGTCCGAATTCACGTTCGCGTGAATCTTCCAATTCAACTACACCATCGGTATAGCAAAACACGATTGATTCTGGCTCAAGTATTACAATACCCTCACGGATATTGGGCATATCGTCCAACATTCCTAATCCAGGGCAGCCTGTGCTTAAATCGCTAATGGTGTCGCCACTTACCATCAAAGGTGGAGTTTGTCCAGCATTTACATATTGCAGCACACGGGTTACGTAATTGTACTTCCCAATAAAAAGAGTAATGAACTTCTCCCCCATCGCACTTCCTAAAACCTTGCTGTTCAATTCTTGAACAAGGTCAGTTAGTGATGTTTCGTGGCGAAAAAGTGCACGAAGATTTGCTTGAAAATTGGACATCAACAACGCTGCCGAAACCCCTTTTCCTGACACATCGGCCATACAAAATGCCATTTCATTACCTCCCAATTCAATGAAATCGTAATAGTCACCTCCTACTTCTTGATGAGGAAGATGAAATGCAGCCATTTCAACGTGACTATTATGTGGCAATTTTCTTGGAAATAGCATGGCTTGCATATCGCTTGCAAGCTCCATTTCGCGTTTCATTCCAGCACGCTGAATGTTTTCGCGAAACAAACGTTTGTTCTCAACCGCCACGGTAATCACGTTAGCTAAGGTTTGAATAAACGGGATATGTCTTGTTTTAGTGTTCTCAATCAAATCCTCATTGATATCGCCAATAAGCAAATACGCCAAAGCTTCATGCT